>TARA_R110002049_G_scaffold34455_8_pt1 | contig 124891 bp, 128 predicted proteins | sample TARA_R110002049 | Tara Oceans TARA_R110002049 (sample SAMEA4396941) | marine metagenome | biome: Polar Biome; feature: [SRF] surface water layer (ENVO:00010504); material: water (ENVO:00002006), including particulate matter (ENVO:01000060) such as... | depth 5 m | reverse complement strand
TAATTTGATGATAAAGAGCATGACCTCATATGGTAGAGCAGAACATTCTGGGGAATGGGGTGAAGCCTCTTGTGAAATAAGGAGCGTTAACCATCGTTACCTGGAAATGTCGATTCGTCTGCCTGAAGAATTACGTCTGCTGGAACAAGCTATCCGTGATCGATTATCAAAACAACTAAAACGCGGCAAAATTGATTGCAATATTCGCTATGAACAGCGCGAAAATTTTAAAGGGACATTACCAGTAAACCAGGAACTGTTGGCAAAAATTATGGAAACAGCGGAAAAAACAAACGCTCAGTTAAAATCACCTGCGCCAATCAATCCGCTCGAATTACTACGCTGGCCAGGCGTCCTTGATAGAGACGTTCCCGATCCTGAAGCGATAAGTGGGCCATTACTTGAGTTAGTCAATGAGACCCTTACCGCGGTTATTGCTACACGCCAACGCGAAGGTGATAAGACCAGAACTATGATCCTGGAACGCAGTAAAGCAGCCAAAGAAATTGTCACCAGAGTGCGCGAACAGATGCCAATCATTCTCGACGGTATTCGTGAAAAATTGACCTTGCGCGTACAAGAGCTAAGCACTGAATTTGATAATGACCGGCTTGAACAGGAATTATTGTTATTATCGCAAAAAATGGATGTGGCTGAAGAAATAGACAGACTTGACGCACATATTGATGAAGTACAGCGAGTGCTTGATCAGGATGGTCCTGTCGGTCGACGTCTGGACTTTCTGATGCAGGAGATGAATCGGGAGTCGAATACATTGGGATCAAAATCGGCTCATCTTGATACCACAAACTCATCAGTCGATTTAAAGGTATTGATTGAGCAAATGCGTGAACAAATCCAAAACATAGAATAATGTTTCAGCCTGTTTCAATAAGTATATATTTTCTTTAATAACAATAACTTACAACTATTCACTGTTTCATAAAGTTGCTCTATGTTGCACTAAGTTTCATAAAAATGGTGACAGAATTGGTGACAGATTTTCATAATCTTGCTAAAATGAGCCAATATTTTACAATCTGTCACCATTTATTTCTAAGGTTCTGTTATGGCTAAAAATATGACGGACAGACAGATCAAATCGCTAATAAAGAGTGGCACGGCTGGACGATATGCCATTGGCAATGGTCTGTATTTCCGTATTAGTAAAGAAGGCTCCGGGTTTTGGGTAGTACGCTACGTCATCCATAGTAAACGACGTGAAATAACATTGGGACGCTATCCCGAACTGTCACTTGCAGATGCTAATTCTGAAACCATTCTGATTAGAAGCAATGTCAAAAAAAACATTGATCCACTAGCAGAGCGAAAACGAGCCGATAAAACTATCATTAAGACTGTCGATGATCTGGCAGAAGACTGGCTTAAAGAATGTGAAAAACGACTCAAACATCCGAACATACCTCGCCGCGTCTATACAAAGGATTTAGCCCCGACGATAGGGCAGTTGGCAATCGAACACGTTAATCCACAAGATATTCGCGCTATCATCTCCAAGATTACCAACAGTGGTCGCCCAACGATCTCTAACGATGCTCTGATGTACTGCAAACAACTTTTCAGACATGGCATAAAACTTAACTTACTTAGTAATAATCCAGCTGAAGCTTTCAATGTAAATGATGCCGGAGGGGTGGAAACAAGTCGAAGTCGCGCCCTCTCATTTGAAGAAGTACAAGAAGCCTTTAATTGTTTTAATAAATACAGTGACCAATTTACACGAGAGAACACACTTGCTGCTGCCTTGCTTGTAACACTAGGCGTACGTAAAGGCGAACTCATTGCCGCCCTCTGGAAAGAGTTCGACACAAAGAGCAAACTCTGGCACATACCCAATTCACGTAGTAAAACGGGTGTAGGTATCAGTGTTCCTCTATCCGATGAATCATTAGAATGGCTATTTGAATTATACATTCGCGCCAATGGCTCTGAGTTTGTCTTTCCCAATCGACGCACTAGTAAACGCGGACATATCAGTCCAGATACTCTCAACGCTGCAATACAAAAACTTTATCGAGAAAATAAACTATCAATCGACCATTTTACTGTTCATGATCTCCGTCGTACCTGCAGAAGTATGTTAGCCAGTGAAGGTGTGCCAGGAAATGTGGCAGAGCGCTGTCTTAATCACAAACTCAAAGGCGTGGAAGGTATATATGATCGCCATGACTATATTGATGAACGCCGTGAAGCCTTACAACTTATCTCAACAAAGTTAGCTCCAATCATAAATAAAACAGCTATTAAACTTGATTTGAAAGCCAACAACGCAACTTTTTTTCTTCCCAATTTATCGAAAGAAAACTAATCAGAAGGAATGCAACCATCTACTCTTTATAACAAAATATTAAACAAAATCATTCCCCCGAATCATTGGGGAAATATATGGCTAAAGGATTTATGTCATGCCGATACTACTTTTCTTGAACACCTAATAGAACAACGAGATGATTTTATTCATTTCCTCTGCCTTGTATATCTTTATAAAAATGATAGTTCAAAGTACAAACGACTATCTAATAATGAGTTGGCTATATTGATTAGAACGCATCCGAAAAAACTAATCTTAAAAGACCTTATACGACCCTATCCTCCAGGCATCACAAATTTACTTAAAAAATTAAATGGTAAGCCATTTTCAAAGAACACCTATTTTGAATTAATCGAATTACTACACGACACTAAAGCTAGCACTCACCTGCAACATGCTTCCTCAATAAACTCGAATACGATTAAATGTCTCTTTCAACTTGATCACAGCTGGCGAGATTTGAAAATATTACATAATGTGAAGACAACTAAAGACACTAACATCATTCTTTTCATACATCGTGCCTGTTTGAAGCTAGGAGAGAAATATCCTGATTTCATTGATCATGTTTCACTGCATAAGATCAAAGATATTGACGGCCTGATAGATTACTTAATTCGCAGGATCAATAAAATTACTTTCCCTGAACCTCCTTGGGTTGGCAACAAGCGAATACGACCAATTACGAATGGTGAACAATTGAATAGTGTCAGCAAAAAATTCAAGAATTGTATCGCTGATTATATATGCGAAATTCTCATGGGCGCTTGCTACTTTTATGTCTCAAGCTATGGGCCATCAATTATCAAATTAAATCGAAACCCCATTTTCATTTGGCATGTAGAAGAAATTCTTGGTGTCGAAAATGATGAGGTAACTAAACATGCATTGAGAACCATACATGCTGAATTTTCAGAACATGATATCGATAAAAAAACAAATATAGAATTTGATAACTTTTTACTAGATAGGTTAACAAGTAGTTGGGTATAGATAGAGCATCCCTGCTCAAATCTATATAATGAAAATGCGCATCAAAAGCATTATAAATCCAGAGCGACAATAATCGTCATTTATTCTTTTTTGTCGAAGGACGAAAATAGTAAGCTCGTGGCTTGCAACTTTGAATTCCTGTTGATATTTGCTTGGTTTTTTTCCCGTCTTTATAACATATCAATCTGCCTGCAATTTTGTATTCGTAAAGTACTCTTTTAAGAATAGTTTTATCGCTAATCAATCTTGTTAATGTTTTTGTAAATATAGCCCTAGCTTTTTCCCCATCGAAGGTCGTTTTTACACCATCTGCAGATTTAATATCATCACATGAAAATCCATGATTTTTATCACGAATATCTATAAAATTACCTGATACGAGCAACTTCCTTAGTTTTTTACTGGCATATTCAAGCCGTTCTTCAAACATTTCTGGTCTCGCATTTACTGCATCCATATAACATTTTGATATCTCTTTAAATATTTGTTTTGTCTTAAAAGGAAGAACTTTATATTTCACTGCAGAACATCCTGCTGCATAGGCTAAAGCGAATCGCTCTGCCATACGGATCTGATATCCAATATTTCGATTTACATTATTTTTCTCAATGAAATACTTAATGTCTCTATTTATTTTGTTTGTTACTTGTTTAGTATCTTGTGCCAAGTCTTCTGTTAGTTTTTCTAAAAAGGCTTTCTGCGCTGTTCCATAATATTTTTTAGTATTTTTGTCTAATAATTTTGCAAGCCTATCCGGTGATTTTATATTATCTGGAAGCGACTCAAATATACCAAATCCATTATTAGCATCTGCTGGCACATCAACAAATCTGACCTCACTACCAAGCATTCGCTTAATATCTCCACCTCGTGCATGTTCTGCTAAGCTCAGTTCACCAGTACTTAACACACAAACTGACCATGTTAATTCACTATATTGATATTTTTTTGAACGTTTCTTACCTTTACCTAAAGAAATAGTATAAAAAATATTACCTGCTAATTGTGCTGCTTTTACAGGGTTTTCATCTAATGCAAAAAGCTCATCCATTGTTACCAATGAATCATTACTTCCTCCCATATGTTCTTCAATAGCTGCTTTTGTTACTGACCATGTACCTAAACAATCCCGTGACCCCTTAACTGAATTTGCTACATAGAGCGAAGTTGATTTACCAATTGAACTATCGCCATAATAATGGAAACCACCACTTTCTATCTCAGACCAGCGTAGTAAATATCCTGAAAAAGCTGAGCTGATAGCTAACATAATACGTGAACTATAGCTTGCATACACAGCAACCTCATTCTTCCAATCGTGAAGACTTCCTTTCTGATCCATTATTGTCAAAGATAAATTATGCTCGGGATCTAGGAATGGACCTATTTCACCTATAGGACCTATAATTGATTCATCCTGCAACATATATGATGTTTTTACAAAACCAGGTCTTCTAACTATTATTGCTCTTACAGGTGTATCTCCCATCACTATATCGTGGATTTTATGCCAGCCATCTTTCGTTACTGGAGGTGGAAACCCATGGTCAATTAGAACTGTTTGAACATGTTTCATTGACAACGCATCAGCTGCATTTATACGTACTATTTTATTTTTACCATCCATATCTTGAATTTTTATTATTAAATAGACACCTTTCTGCTCATTATAAAAACGTGCTTTTGCTAGTAGTTTTACTTTAATCACATATCACCTCTTTCTAGATTTCATTACAAACATTAAGATCACCAAATCACCAAATCACCAAATCACCAAACTTTTTCGAACTTATAAATGAGATACTAATAATGAGTAGTGTTGCTCATACATTTACAGGGATTGCTTGTTCCATAGGTACTACAGCCTTACTAAGGGGCTCCATCTATACTTCTTATGTTTCACTCGCTGACAGCAGTCTTTAGCAACTTAGAACCACGTCGTCGGACACCATATAAAAACAATAATCCTGAATAACCCATTCGATCTAGGACTAGGAGTGATAACTGCAATTGCTTACTTTTAAGGGCTACCTTCCTGGTTTGTCGTTTACCTTGTTTATTTGTGTAAGCTTCAACACGAGACCAATACGACTTACACAAGTAACTCAATTGTTTTTCTTTATTTTTTATAATTCGCACATGGACAGGTCTATTTGCTTTTGAGGTACGACCTTTAACTTGAATGTTCTTTTTGAAGTTCCTTCGTAAAGCAATAACAGGTATTGGATCACCCAGAACAAGTAAGTGAAAGTGAGGTAACCATCTATTTATTTCGGGATGGTAATCAATTTCTAGACAACCAATGACAGGTTGTTTAAACCCTGATCTCTTTAGTTGTTGTCTCAACCTATCTTTTAGTGTCTTTGGATCGTATTTATACAGTTCTTTACTAGTCAAACATTCATCGTAGTAAATAATAGTCAACGAATATGCCTCATCATACTGCTCATAAAGATGGCAAACTTCTGCATAGAACCACCTGCGATAGCACCTAAAACAGCGTGGGCAGGCTGCACTACAACAAGGTTCGTAATTACATGCATACAGTTTATCTGAGAGCTGTATGCAATCATCTCTACTAGACTTCGATAAAACTTTCTGACGTAACGATGAGCGGTTGTTAACCTCATTAACTGTTTCAAATTTTAGTGATATTTTCGTTAAGTCATTTTTATTAATTCTGTCTTCATCTCTCATAGAAAAAGGCGTGAACATAATATTATGCTTGATAATTTTAATACGAGGCACGTTTAAGGCTCATAAGGTAATCATTAAGTTCATGTTCATAATAACCAATGCGTCCATGCCCTAACTCTACCGGCGTTATGAACGTCCCTTCCTTTCTTCTTCTATAGATTGTTGTGCGATGCAACCCTGTTTTGGCCTCTACCTCTCTAGTACACAATATCTTTACGGTCATAATTCGCCTCATTTTTATTTAAGATAATATTCAAAGTTGAATAATATTTTTAACTATAGGTTACTAATAAAAATTATTAGAGGGCATAAAACACTCGGAACAATATTTTTGGAGGTAATATAATAATTATAAATAATATAATTTATGCCCTCTAATTCTCCTTATGGATATACTATTGTTAAAACACAATGATTAATGGGGTAACAAATATGCGGGCTTATATATGTCTGAATCAAGAATAAACATAGATTCTATTAAAAGATTTTCTTACCTACCTGATACAGAACATGTCTTAAAAAGTAATTTTCAGAATTTCTGCACGACTTGGTCACCGAGGATCTTTGAAATGCTTACTGATGATCGAAAGAAATTATATCCAATAACGAAAATTGATACGTTAGTTAAGCAAATACTCCATGACTATTATGTGGAAAAGATAGATGGTGAGAAAATATATACGTCAGATACGATAAATAAAAAAATAAAAGAATTAACAAAATTAGAAAAATGCTTAGTCATCATAATTCCCATGCTGGAAGAAGAAGGGGAACAACTGTTGCGTAGTATACGTATGAATGACGTTTTAAGTAACAGTAACAATTTTATAATTCATCGCAGAACTAATGCACCTACTACAATCAAGCAGAGTTTTTCACTCACATTGAAATCAATCAGATATGAAATAAAAAAATGGAAGTCACGTAAATTAAATCGGGGTAGACCAATGCATAGTGCAGCATCAGATGTTCTGATTGGAAACTTACTCAAATTACTTTTTAAGATCGAAGGTAAAAAGCCAAAAATACCTAAGTCTTCCACTGTGGACAAGCGCAATAATATTGCATATGAAAATATAGAACTTGACACTATTAAGCGTTTTTATTTTCTTAGAGATGCCTTCAAGTTATCTAATCGAGATGCAAATAGCAATGAAGCAAAAATAAAAATAATTTTAACTATAAGAAAAAATATTAATTGGAATTAAAAACAGATGAAAAAATTCAATGAAGTTTGTCTGCACACGGATGGCGGTTCTCGAGGTAACCCAGGCCCAAGTTCTATCGGAATATTTATTACGGACAAATCAGGAGGTGAACTATATTCTTGTGCAAAACGTATTGGCTATGGCACCAACAACCGCGCTGAGTATAAGGCCATAATAAAGGGACTGAAACTTTGCAAGAGATTCACTCGACATAACGTTTCATCTTTCAGTGACAGTAAACTGGTCATAAATCAGTTGAATGGAATTTATAAAGTTAAAAACCCTAAGATGAAAAAATACTATCTTGAAGTTAAGGCTTTGGAGACTGAGTTTAACCTCGTCACATACACCCATGTTCGACGAACAGACTCGTTTATTGTCAAAGCAGATATGCTGGTCAATTTTGCATTGGATGAGCTGCATTACTAATTACTTGATTATTTATACGTTATTAAATTCAAAACAGGAGACTATATATTGCCAGGCAATACAACAATAGAGTGGACAGAAAAAACATGGAACCCAACCACTGGGTGCACAAAGATAAGTAAAGGTTGCAAAAATTGTTACGCCCATAAAATGGCAAAACGATTGAAAGCAATGAACAATATTCGTTATACAAACGAATTCAAACTAACCTTACACGAAGACTTAATTGATGCCCCTAAGAAATGGAGATCTCCCAGCATTATTTTCGTTAATTCAATGAGTGACTTATTCCACGAAGAAGTACCATTAAAGTTCATACGTCGTGTATTTGAAACAATGAATGAATGTCCCCAACATACATTTCAAATATTGACAAAAAGGAGCGAACGGTTAAAGCAAGTTGCACATAAACTACCTTGGTCGAACAACATTTGGATGGGAGTTAGTGTCGAAAATAAAAAAGTAATGCATAGAATCGATGATCTTGTAACAACACCCGCACGCATCAAGTTTTTATCGCTGGAACCTTTATTAGGCACACTCAAAGATCTTAACTTGCATGATATTGATTGGGTGATTGTCGGTGGTGAATCGGGTCCAAAAGCAAGGCCGATGAAAAAGAAATGGGTTAAATCGATTTTAAAACAATGTAGAGAAAATGATGTTGATTTTTTCTTTAAACAATGGGGCGGTGTCAACAAACGTGCTACTGGACGCACGTTAAATGGACGAATCTATGACGAGATGCCACAACGACAGATTCAACCATAGTCTTTTACAACTTATTTACGGCATTGGTTAAGCGGTATATGAAGCTATTTTCTAGATAGACTTCGTTAAGACTTATTAACGCATCTTATTTTAAGGGGGCGATGCTATTTCTAAGTACCGGCTAAATTCGTAGCCAGTTGCATCTAGCGTAACGCACTAGAATCCGCCAACGGATGCGATACTAGAATCGTATCTTGAAACAAAGTGGACACTCAGAGTACTTGTGTTAATAGGCTGAAAATGTTTTAAGCTGATAGTTAACGTCTCAATTTCATGTTTTCGTGATTCCTAATCCGTCAATTTTTTACTCAGGTCGTTTTGAAAGCATTACTTTCGTTAATCTGCGTAAACAATAACAAACAAACTAATACAGTTTCTTACGGTACATGCTCTGTGCCATAACCCTGTTGAATTGGGGCATCCAGTCTTAAATCTGGCACAGATTTAATCATTCAGTTAAGAACTGTTCATCTGTTTTGCGTGCTATTTTATTAAGATAATCTCCTTTGTATTAAGTGCTGGTTTATATATTAATCATATCTTCTTTTAGTAGTTACTATAAATAGATTTTATGCTGCTATCGACCCAAAGCGGACTAAACAAATAAGAATTAAATGAGTATAAAAGGATATTTTACTGGTGGATTAATCACGCTAAAAGCATGGGTGATTATTGCTCATTTATTATCGTGGAATTTATTCTTTGGTATTGCTCTTTACATAGGCGGGTTAGATGCGCCGTTTGAAAATGCAACCTCAAGATACTTAGTAGCCTTTATTACGCTTTTTACATCCGCATTCTTTTTTTCAGTTGTATTTAGTACAAATGTTAAAAATTTGGTGATTAATAAAAATAATATTAAAGATTATAAAGACTTTGATTTTATTTTATCTGGCGCTATTCTCGCAGTATTGGGCTTGGCATTTTGCTTCTTTAAATAGAGTGTATCTATGTCCGCTTCTGGCCGTGAGCAGACCTTAGCGTTATGGTCTTGAACTGAAATCTTTCACTACTAACTAAAACAGTGAAAAGTGCAATGGCAATTTGATTGAAATGGGAAAGCATTTCTTGCGATATTTAAGATTAACTCGTCAATACCATATAAAGAGTTCACCCAATGCCATACGCAAGCATCGCATCAGCTACTTTGACAAAGCCTGCTATGTTCGCACCAGTCACATAATCAATATGACCATCACAATCACCATAGTCGACACACTGCTGATGTATGTGAGCCATTATTTCTTGTAATCGATGGTCAACTTCTTCCCTAGTCCATAATATACGCATTGCATTTTGACTTTGTTCAAGCCCTGATACTGCAACACCACCTGCATTAGCTGCTTTTGCTGGAGCATACAAAATTTCCGCATCACGTAAGTAGCGCATTGCTTCAAGTGTACATGGCATATTTGCACCTTCAGCAATCAACCTCGTTCCATTAGTTACTAACATCCCTGCATCTGCCTCATCCAATTCATTTTGTGTCGCACAAGGAAATGCCATTTCAGCACTGACAGACCATGGTCGCTTATCTGCATGAAATATTGCTTTAGAATAAGTATCCACATATTCACTAATGCGTCCACGACGTTTAATTTTAAGGTCCATAAGCCACGCTAATTTTTCTTTATCAATCCCATCTGGATCATGAACATAACCATTGGAATCAGATAAAGTTAATACTTTTGCACCCTCTTGCAATAATTTTTCAGCACAAAACAACGCTACGTTCCCTGATCCGGAAATCACTGCAGTTTTACCAACAATTGATTCACCCTGTCTTGCCAGCATGTTCTTACTAAAATAGACCACACCATAACCGGTCGCTTCGGTACGAATTAAACTTCCGCCAAAGGCTAGTCCCTTCCCGGTCAATGCACCTGTAAACCGGTTTTGTAAACGTTTATATTGTCCAAAAAGATAACTGATCTCTCTTGCACCAACACCAATATCACCTGCTGGGATATCGGTATCTTCACCAATGTATCGTGATAGTTCTGTCATCAATGATTGACAAAAACGCATTACTTCACGATCACTCTTTCCTTTCGGGTCAAAATTACTGCCACCTTTGCCGCCTCCCATAGGCAGTCCTGTTAATGCATTCTTATAGACTTGTTCAAAACCGAGAAATTTCAATACGCTTTGACTAACATTCGGATGAAAACGCATACCACCTTTATAAGGTCCAATGGAATTATTGAATTGCACTCGCCACGCACGATTACAACAAATATGACCCTCATCATTTTCCCAACATACTCGAAATATTATGATACGATCAGGTTCAGTCATGCGTTCGAGTATATGACCGTCATTGTAAATAGAATGATTTAACACAAATGGCATTACACACTCTGTAAACTCCTGAACCGCTTGATGAAACTCATATTCAGCTGGATTACGCTCACGTATGCCTGTGTTAAATTTATCAATTGCAGCTTGATTACTGGTTGTTTTTATTTCTGACATCATCTCACTTCCTAATTAATATTTAAGATTGTTATTTAGTACCTTCACGCTCTAACCAATACTGGTATATTTCGTTTGGCCAAAATTTTTGGAAGTATGCAATCAAGGCTAACTTTTCTTTATTGCTCAGCACTTCTTTAAAACCAGGCATTTTCCCACCCAAAGGAACTCCGCCATCATTAATTGTTCGAAGTAACGTGCTCATATTGTGATGCCACGCATGTGCAGTTCCATTTAGTGGTGGTGGTGGAAAAGATCCATCTGATAATCTTTCACGCCAATCAACGGTTCCTTCAGCATTTTCTCCATGGCAACTTGAACAATGTTTTAAAAAATGTTTGCTACCAAGATCGATGTCTGACTGGGTATACCAACGGCCTGATATTTTTGGTTCACTTTTTCCCTGACCACACCCTGATAATAAAAGCATGGTGAGGGAAATATAAATTATGCTTCGTTGTTTATTTGACATTTATGAATTATATTTTCTGTTTTATAAAAATCTTAACTGTGCGGTGCTGGAATAGATGCAAAAATAACAAACAGCAGTATTAAAACTAACAAGCTACAAACCAGAGAGAATTTTATATTAGAATGATTTAATATTTTTTTTCTAAGCAACCCAAGTGTTATTAGAACCTGCAACAAATAATAAGTGCCAAATCCTTTTGAAGCGTAGTTAATAATTTCAAATACATTTGCACTCCAAATCAGAATGATTGCTAGCGCTACAACTCCCATATAAAAAAGATTGTCTGGCAGACGAATTGGAATCAGTTCTCTCAGTAATCCACCGCCGCCGATGGTATCGGCCAAAGCCGCACTCAATTGACTTGCAGTAGCTGCAACCAATAACATCACTGGCAACACCATCACAACTTGTCCCAAAGTTTGACTAATTGTGGTTTCGTTTAACTCTACAATAGGAAATTCCAGGAACAACGGGCAGGTAAAACCAATAAACGTAATATAGATTGCTGTTGCAATCCATTGTGAATAACGTGCGGCATTAATGCGAACAATTGTAGTGTATTGACTACCCATAAACCGTGTTGTCTCAAAACCTTGTGTCACCATCAGCATTCCGGCGAGCATTGCAGCGGAATCCCATAACGATAATGATTTAATTGCATCATGTTGAAACCAACTCGTGTGGTTTATAACATCATACGAACCCAACGCTATTAATACGCCAATAATAATAGCTAGTTTTAAGGTTACAGCGACTAATTCAATCGTTTCTAAACCACGAGCACCACGTCGCCATGCTATTACCATTACGGACAATAACAATACTGTTGTTGCCCAACGCATTAATGTTGGATCAGAAATTGATAACCGATCAAATAAAAATGCAGTGAATAGACTTGTATAAAAAGCAACAGAGATAGCATATGCGATCCCTAACGCCCATTGAGACAGCGTTTCAATTTTAGCAATGCTACTTCCGGGATGGTCAATCAGGTACGTCTCTGCATAGCGAATATTAAACCGGATAACACTTCCTATCGCATACGCTAGAATGGACAAGATAATCATGCCTGCTAGAGCCCATTTTCCTAGTACAGCATGTAATAAGGGTGCAACGATCAAAAAACCACTACCAATAATAGATGCAAGTGGCGTAACTGTTGCTCGCCATTGAATAGATTGTCGTAGTCGCTTTCTAGCTAAGAACACTAATGATATTAGTGCCGTAGCGACAGTAAGATAATTTAATACGTTAGCTACCATAATAATTGCCCAATTTCTTATACGTGACTTATTTTAGTGAGTAAAAAAACAGATCTATTTTAATAACAGTAGAAGTCTTAAGTGCTTTATTAATATTCTCATAAACTATATTTACTAATGATGTTTGTACCAGCCAGCCCGTTTAATATCAGGCCAAGAAGTTGTTTGATGACAAGCATAACACTCCTCTACTTTGGCATTAGGTTCGCCTGCCACCTTTGCTGAGATCATTTTAAAATGCATCATGTAATGACTAGGTGGTGCCTGATGACATTGTACGCAGTCTCTTGATTGCGTTGACGGATGACGAAACTCTGCAATATTCCAGGTATCCATGCGATGGCATTGCACGCAGTCATTGCCAAATAATGAAAAATGTTGATCATCATTTGCATGACACGTGCTGCAACGTAAAGTAGCTTCTCCTGCAGATACGTCAGGGTGAATTAGTAATGGGGATGGTGTAAGTTGTTTCTTCGTTAAGTTCTTGATGAGCTCATGGGTTTGGTATTCTTCGCTGTCTGGATCAGTATTTGAACGTAGTTCATTGAGTCCAGCTTCCACCAGAACCTGATGTTTCATGAGCGTAATATTCCCATCCCACCCACGATGTTCGACATGACATCCAGAACAGCTAGCGACATCAGTATGGAATGTAGTCGGTTGGCGCTGTATTAAATCAGTCTCGTTCGCATGGCAGACAACACAGTTTGTATGTTCAACACCCTTTATAGGTGTATGACAAGCGGTACAATTATCATCCAAAAAGGCATGTGCAGCTGATAATTCGCCAGGCTCTATAAGTTGTTCCCAAGCAATATTGCGCTTGTAAGGTATTGTATTGTCATGGCCCTGTTTTAAAAAATAGTAATCTACTAATGCTATCGTCACAAGGATACCGAAGATCAGTAATACAAAATATTTCATAGCCATCGCAATCCAAAGTAGATTTCACTACCAATATGAAATACCAGTAAAACGTAGAGTATTAGTGAGATAACAATATGAAATTTTAACCAACGACTGAACCAAAGCTTGAAGGTTTCATGTATCTTAATGCTGTATTCTAGATCTGACATCGCATCGACGATCCGCAGCAACATCGTCGATCTGTCCCGGTCGGCACGTTGCTCTGAGGATTCAGATAATAGAAACACCGGAGCAAGTAAGGGACGACGTATGGCAAAATCCACAAGCGGTTGTTTGGCATGTTGGCACAGTGAATCAGCTACACGGTGATAGTCGGTCTTCAGGGTTGTCAACATCTTTTGTTTGTCGCGGATCTCTGATGAAAACTGGCTCATTAAGTAACGGCCAACGAAACCGCTAAGCACGGTGACCAACACCAACACCGTCAGACTGATACCCAACGGACTCTCGAAGCGATGCCCTGTATGTAACAGCGCTAGCACTGGACCCAAAACACCCGCATAGATGTGCCACGCGAGCAGAGTACGCATTCGCACGGTTTTTGTAACTCGCTTTTTGAGAGGCCTGATCCGTTTAATAATCATATAGACCAGCGGGATAAACATCAGCAAGGCCGCTATGCTGCCCAGGATGAAACCAGAGAAACTGCCAGCGAATTCGGGCGAACGATGAAGCAGAAAGCCACCCCACAAGATCAACATCAGGACAACGAGTCCCGTTACTACGTCACGCTCACGTTCCTGCATGAACGTTATGCCTCCACAACTACATCTTTAGTGGCAACAGCCTGACAGGCGAGGATGTAACCGTTGGCCTTATCCTCTGGCTCAAGTGCATCTTCAACCTCCATACTGACTTGGCCGGACAACAACTTGACCATGCAACTGCCACAGGTGCCGGAACGGCAGGAATTATCGATCTCAATACCGTTGTCATCTGCTGCCTCCAGAACGGTCTTGCCCGGTGGGAGGTCGGCTGTTTTTTGCGACAAGGAGAATGCCACCTTGGGCACCGACTCATCGGCAGGTACAGAGGCAATTACAGGTTGGGCGGTAGGTATACGTTTAACCGTGCCAAATGCTTCGGTTTTAATTTGGTTTTTCTGTAATCCAAGTCCTAACAGCATATCCCTAACAGCATCCATCATCGCCGGCGGCCCACAAATATGCGCACGGTGTTGCATTATATTAGGCACAAAATCATTGATTACTTCAGGCGTGAACTGACCTTGTGATCCCATCCATGTAGTCCCTTTTGCCCGTGTCATACTAGCTAGCACATGTAGGTTTTCATGCCGCTGTTGCAAATATTCAAGTTCTTGCCTATAAATAAAATCATCACTAGTTCTGGCACAAAATAAAAAGTAAATATTGCCAGGCCAACAGTGATCTGTGAGGTAGCGGGTTGCACTCATCATAGGTGTAATACCTACTCCACCAGATATCAGTACGACGTTGTCGGCTTCAGTGCCATTGAAATGAAACTTACCACCAGGCGCCTGCAAAGCTAGTTTGTCACCGACCTTCACCTGGTCATGCAAATATCGTGAGATCAAACCCTGTTCTTCCCGTTTGATGGTAACTTCAATATAGTCTCTTTGTGATGGTGGGGAAGCAATTGTGTAGGAACGTTTAACGATCTTATCTTCGGGTTGCAAAGAAAAGGTCAGGAACTGACCGGGCTGATAAGTAAATGGTAATGGCCCGCCTCCAGGAATTGCCAAGCGAAATGTTTGGACATTCGGTGTCTCCTGAAACTGGTTCACCACCTCTAACTCGCCGGACCATTTGCCGGTCGCCACCGATGATGCAAGGGCAGTCATTGCTTGTATTTCTGTGTCGACTGGTATCACTGGGGTGCTGAGGGTTTCCTCTGCTACTGCGGGTGCTGGTTCAGCGCTAACAGAGTCCGATGCTGTTGGTTGACTGGTTGCCAACTCCGTAAGTAGGGCTGATGCACGGCGCAACTTGAAGAGATACATCCAAATCATGGCAATGGCAAATAGAACCAGAACCAACATCAGCGAGCTATGAAATGGCGACATACCGAATAAGGTCGTGGATTGCGACTGCATCGATACCGGCAACAGGTTCATCTGTGACTTGAACCATTGTAAAGCAACACTCTTTGGTGCTTTACCTTCCGCTAATGCGCGTTCTGTCGCTAAACCACTATCGTATTGACTCAGCCCTTCTTTAATTTTCCCAACAGATTCTTGCATTGTTGCGAAGTCATTACGCTCTACAGCAGAGGATAAACCTTTGAAACCTTCCGCCATGATTGATGACCCTTGTGACATACGTTTGCGAGCAGCATCTTTCAGTTCGTCTCGTTGTTCTTGTGGTAGATCCGGTAAGGCCATCAGGCTGGGATAAAGATCCTTTGGTTTTGGCGCCCCCATTTTTTCCATCATCTTATCCATACCACCAGCCATCATACCGCCAGCACCTTTGACACCGCCGGCACCCATCATGCCAGCTGGAGCAGTGGCCGGATTTACTTTCTCTGCGGAAGGAACCATGGATAACTGTTCGTTTTGCTCTCCATAAATATCTGGATGATGACTACGATGTTCTCCATCTTCAGATGTTTCTGCTGCTATCGATATGGGAGCTATAAGCACACAAAATATGAAGGTTGTTATAAGTAAAGTAGACTTATAAATATTATGGATTAAAAACATAGGTCTATCATGGGGCATATGAATGTGTTCCTTGGTTTTACCGCTGCTAACCGTCAACGGTGTTGCTGACGATTAATGCCTTAACTTGGTCTGGGCTTAAAACACTTACTGCCTCGCCGACCTTTCTAATAAAGTCTATACGCAAATTGGCTTGCAGCACTGTAATTTGACGAATTTTATCTTCTATCTTTTTAGCATCAGGTTTACCTTCAGCCGTTAATTGCCAAAGCTGTTCTTCCAGAGCATCGATATCCTTAGTAATCTGCTTACTATGTGAAAACCATGTTTGTTTGAGATTTTCTAATTGCTTCATTTGTTGTTGATTAAGACCCATTAACTCAGCATGATCCAGAAAGAAACTCGTTTCACCCAAGTGATAGAGGTGGGGCGCATTACTATTACCGGGCAATTCTGGAGTCGCTTTATCCTGTGCTGAAATCGCTGCCGGTTTTTTACCCATCATTGTCATCATCCCCATACTAGTTTTCATTGGCATAGGGCGTTGCTCTTTCATCATCCTTTTTTTCTTGTCCATACCTTTGTTTTGCTGTTTGCCATACATTGTGTTCATATTATCTATGGCAATAATTTGTGGTCTGATTTCTGTGTTATTTCCTGAAGGACCTGACGCTGAAGTAGATTCAGAAGGCACTCCTGGTTTTTTATTTATCTTTGATAATTCAGATTGAATGACAGAAAAATCATTAGCCGTATCAGGCGTTGCCATTGATGTGGTTGATCGATGAGCAGAACTCCCTCCAGCGATGACTGAATAAGAAGGAACCAAGCTCAATAATAAGAAGAAAACTGGAATATGTTTAAATAAAAGCATTTTCAGAGTCCGGGATTAATTCATATCTAGCATAAGAGTATCACTCGATTTTGCGCCAGTCAGTATTGCACGTTGATCGGCGGTTAAAATATTCGCCGCCTCTCCTACCGCGCGAATATAATCCAGACGCTGCTGGACTCGCAGCTTCTCAATGGTTCGTAGTTGAGCTTCAATCTTACTAATATCCGGTTGATCAGATGCGGTGAGTAAGAATAATTGTTGTTCGGCAGCGTCGACCTCACGTTCTGTACTGGCACTACTCATCAACGCTTTCTCTTTCGTCTGATTCAATTTCGTTTGTTGTTCAATGCTAAGCTTAATGTGTTGCGGATGATGATTAACAAAAAAACCATCAGCGCCTATGTGGTAAATGTGTGAAGCTCCGGGAAAGCCAGGTAAATTCGATGAAGTTCCCATGCTATTCATATTGCCCATATTACTCATCATGCCCATCATATCCATGCATTCCGGGCAGCCCATTTGACTATCACTCATGCTGCTCATTCCACCCATTTGATTTCTACCAGTTCCCATCCCTCCCATTTCATTCATGTCTGCGATTACCTGCGAACTTGTCAAAAAGAAAGTCAGTACCAGAACAATCCTACTGTAACAGTGAACATAACTAAATTTTTTCATAAAATTTCTCCTGTTGTTTGTAATCATAAAGATCTAAAAAAGGTTACATAAAATAAATATATTACAAGTTCTTTAATGCCTGTTCATCCAAAGTTTCTTTTTGTAACAACAAATCTGCGCCCAGCACCAATCGTTCACACTGTTTTATTAACAGTTCAACCGCTCGTTTAAAGGCACTTTGCACCAGATTATGTACAATCCTTTGCTTATTGAACACTATTCATTCTTCTCTGATTTGATACCATTTAACAAACCAAACAAATCACTATCTGTAGTTAAAATAAGAGTTGTATCTTTATCGATCACAGTGCGATAGGTATCCAGAGTTTTAACAAATGTATATAGATCGACTGCCACATCATTTTTGTTATAAGCCCGGGCATAGATATCGGTTGCCTTGGCATCCGCATCACCCTGAACGGTTTGAATCTCTTTATAAGCTTCAGATTCAATTCTTTGTAAATCTTTTTCCTTGCTGCCAATAATGCGTGCTGCCTCACCCGCTCCTTCCGAGCGAAACCGTTCGGCAATCTGTTGACGTTCACTGATCATCCTTGCATATATTTTTTTACGGACACTCTCATTATAATTAACACGCTTAAAACGAATATCCATTAACTCTATACCGAACTCAGCCAGCTTGGTTGATGCTGCAGCATAAATATCCTGTTCTAACAGGCGCCGTCCTTTTTTAATTGGGAGTAGTTTGCCAATATCAGCACTGGCAAGTAGCGGGTCGACTTCAGGAAGTCGATCCTTTGTTGTTCGAATAATTTCAATAAGTTCATGCTTGGCAACCGCATTGCGAGTTTCACTTCCAAGAATATCCTCCAAGCGTGATCGCGCACTTCGTTCATCACGTAAACGCAAGAAATACTGCAAAGGATCTTTAATACGCCAACGCCCGAAAGTATCCACTGTAATATACAACTTATCCTTTGTTGGCATATCGATTGCTAATCCATCCCACAATAAAATACGTTTTTCAATACGGTTAACTTTTTGTATAAAAGGCCACTTAAATTTTAACCCTGAATCAGTTATCACAGGTTCTATCGGTTTTCCAAACTGGGTTATTATTGCCTGTTCAGTTTCATCCAATTTGAATAGTGATTCGTAACCCAACACCACTAAAATTAATAATAATATAGCTATTGCATTATTAAATATTTTCATTGCACTACTCCTGTAGCTGGCTTATTTAACTGCAGTAAAGGCAATACAGATGTAGCTGATTCGTCCAGAATAATTTTTGATTGTATTTGTGGTAAGACCTCACCAAGAACTTCAAGATAAAGACGACGTTTTGTAACATCAGGTGCTTTTACATACTCAGTCAGTAATGCGTTAAATTTTTCTGCATCTCCTTTGGCCTCGTTAACACGTTGTATTGCATAACCTTGAGCTGATTGTATTTTTTGATCAGCGGTACCGCGAGCTCGCGGTACCGCCTTATTGTATTCACCTTTGGCAACATTGATCATACGTTCTCGTTCTTGTTGTGCTTCGTTCACTTCGTCAAATGATGCCTGTACCGGTTTCGGTGGATTAACATTTTTTAACTGCACTTGATCAATTCGCAAACCCATTTCATACAAGTTGACGACTTCCTGCATTTTTATCTGAGCAGTTGATTCAATCTCCTGTCGTCCAATAGTCAGAACTTCATCAACTGTTCGATCACCAACAACTTCACGCATGACCGACTCAGAAATATCCCGCAGTGCATCTCCCGGATCACGGACTTTAAACAAAAAGTCGAATGCATTTTCGATACGAAATTGAATAACCCATTCGACTAACGCTGTATTCAGATCTCCAGTAACAATGGTTGTTTCCAATTCCCATAGGGAAGCATCGGAAATCTGATTAGAAAAACTGGCACCTAGAGTACCAAAACCAAATTCTTCCTTGAGCTGCCGTCTGACAGGAATCTCTTTAACTGTGTCAATACCAAATGGAATTTTAAAATGAAGACCAGGCTCGACCTCATTGTGATAGTGTCCAAAACGTTGTATGACCCCAACCGATTCGGCAGACACTGTGTAAAAACTAGAGCTGGCAACCCATATAATCAGGGATATGATTAATAATATCGGCCATATTTGTTCCGGGATCTTTATATCTCCTTTTGAAGGATCAAGATTCATTTCCATGGTAATTCTCCCCTGTTATCACACATAAATTATAACAAGCTAAGCAGCATGCAATTATTACTGACTTAATTAATGTTGCCGATGATGTCCTATATATTGTTCAGGATCAGTCTCGAACTTTTCTCGACATACCCCTGCACAAAAATAATAAGTCTTACCCTTATATTCATAATCCTCGATTGCCGTCTTATAACTGACCTCCATACCACAAACCGGATCAGTTGCTGTTAATTGTTTACTTGTCTGTTTTTTCATAAATACTCCTTATCACTTTTCTAGAACATAAGTTCCAGGTGCATCACACAAAGTTTTATAGCCTCTACGTGGAGCACCAAATTTTGGAGATTTAACTAAACCACCTGAATTTCCACTTAACCATTTATGCCAACATGGTCACCATAAACCTTCATGCGGCACTTAAATCTGCTCTCTCATATGATTAATCTAATAATATTTTAAATTCTCTATAAAAATTAATTTCTGTATTTTGTATATTCATTGTTATGAATCACGTTGCAGTTCCAAAGAAATAACAACAATATCTTTTTCAGTTTGTCTCTTTACTTCAAAACCAAACTTTTCAGCCAAATGAATCATTGCTTTATTTTCCAGCAACACTTGACCTGTTAAGCGTTTTGTTCCACGTGCCCGGCAATACTGAATAATCTTGTCCATAAATTTATTGCCAATACCATGCCCTTGCATATCAGTACGTACAATGATGGCAATTTCTGCCTCATTGTTATCGGCGTCAGAAACTGCCCTGATGACTCCCAGAGTTTCGGATTTATTATTTTTACCCTTTATAGTTGCTATAAAAGCCATTTCCCGGTCGTAATCAATTTGTGTGAATCTTGCGAGAAATGAATGACAAAAATTATTTGCTGATCTGAAGAACCGGAAATAAATATCTTCTGGATCGGTATTATCCAGAAAATCGTGATGCGCAGATTCATCCTCAGGTCTGACCGGACGTAACAATACTTCCTGCCCGGTATCGATCCTTATTATTTCCTCTAATTCTTGTGGATAAGGACGTATAACCAGCCTTTCAGAACCTTTTAATTCTGAAGCTTCAACTTTAATTCTGGCATCAAGCGCTATTACACCTTTGCTATCTGCAAACAGCGGATTAATATCAAGCTCGGTTATTTCAGGATTATCAATAATCAACTGGGATATCTTTACAAGCGTTCGCTTAATTTCTTCCAGGTTGGCTGCTGGAACATCTCTGTAGCCAATAAGAAGTTTACTGATACGCGTACGCATGATCAGATCATTAGCAAGTTTCATGTTTAACGGAGGAAGTGCCACCGCTTTATCATTCAGAACCTCAACTGAGGTTCCTCCTTGTCCGAAGAGCACCACGGGTCCAAAAATCGGATCTGTCGCAATACCAATAATTAATTCGTATGCACTGGGACGGTTTTCCATTTTCTGTACTGTAAAGCCATCTATTCTGGCATCCGGTAGTAATTTTTTAATACGAGAAAGCATACTTTTCGCTGCTATCTGCAAATTTTGTTTGGAATCTATACCGAGTAAAACACCGCCCACATCGGATTTATGCGAAATATCAGGTGATAGAATTTTTAGTGCTACAGGAAAACCAACTCCATCAACTACATTCGGAATATCATCGACACTGTTTGCGATTTTCGTTTCAACAACTGGAATATCATAGGCAGCCAGAATCTCTTTGGCCTCGGGTTCAGTCAAGATACTACGCTTTTCGTCCAGGGCATTTTTAATTATCTTGCATACGCATGCGTTATCTTTCTCAAGACCTTCAATTATGGAGGGAGGTATCTCTCTCAGGCTTTCTTTATTCCTGCCATAATCCACTACTTGCATGAAGCCTCGTACCGCTGAAGACGGTGTGTCGTAGGAAGGTATATCTGCATGTTCAAAAACTTTTCTGGCTTCAGCAACACCATCTTCACCCATCCAACAAGTCAATATGGGCTTGTTTGTCTTCCTGATTTCTTCTGTAACGGCCTTTGCTACTTCTTTATTATCTATAACAGCAGTAGGCACGAGCATCACCAGAATCGCATCATAATTTTCATCATTGAGTAATATTTTTAATACATTGACATAACGATCTGCACCCCCATCACCGATAATGTCAACTGGGTTAGCTTTGGACCAGGTCGAAGGAAGAATTTCATCAAGCGCTTGCATAGTTTCAGATGATAGTTCTGCAATCCGTCCACCATTTCGAATTAATTCATCAGTGGCTAACACTCCTGGACCACCACCATTGGTCAATATCACTAGACGATTGCCTTTAATCTGGCGTGTATGAGCAAGTGTCTCTACAGCATCAAACAATTGATTTATTGTATAGACTCTGAGCATACCGGCGCGGCGTATGGCAGCATCAAAAACCTCATCGCTTCCAGCTAACGCCCCCGTATGAGAGGTTGCAGCCTTGGCACCTTCAGCCACACGACCAGATTTAATGACAATGACTGGTACATTACGGGATGTGGCGCGTGCCGCGGACATAAACTTCCGTGCCAGTTTCACTGACTCTATATACAAAAGAATACCGTGTGTTGACTGATCGCTTCCCAAGTAATCAAGGAGGTCACCAAAATCAATATCCGCATTATCGCCCAGAGAAATAAAATATGAGAAGCCGATACCTCTCGACTTTGCCCAATCAAGTATTGTTGTACACAAAGCCCCGGACTGAGATACCAGCGCAAGATTCCCAACCAGGGAATTGGTATGAGCAAAACTGGCGTTGAGTCCAATCGACGGTATTAACAGACCAACACAATTAGGACCAAGGATGCGTAAACTATAAGGCTTTGCCGCATCCAACATGAGTTGCTTTAGTGAATGGCCATCGACAGATTCATGGAAGCCCGCACTCAATACAACAGCAGCGCGGGTGCCGCGTTTGCCTAATTCTGTGATGATACCGGGTATAGTCCTGGCTGGTGTGCAGATAACAGCAAGGTCCGGGTCAACCGGTAATGAAGCAACATCCTTGTACGCGTGCACACCGCTTACATTTTTGTATTTTGGATTAACAGGCAGGATTACCCCGGTAAATTCACCAGCCAGAAGATTCTTCATCACAACGTAACCCAAAGTACCCTTACTTGAAGATGCACCAATCAAGGCTACCGATTCCGGATTAAACATTTTATTTAAATTAAGTACACTCATTTGAACCTATCCGTAAATCCAGTTGAACATCTGTTGGTAAGTGGTATCACGCAATTTACGGTAACCATCGAGTGATTCTGAAATACTGCGACTAACTTGCTGCTCTATTCCAATATATGGATTTTCCTCTGCTGCCGGTTGTCTATCTTCCCTAACAAGGGAAGCGGCATTGGCCACGCCCAGCATCAAAGGGTTAAAACGTTCAGAGTAAAGGTAAGCGTTCATGCGCATGGGATGCATCAATTTTAAATATTCAGCACTCCAGGGTGTGACCATTGATCGAATACAGGGACCGGCAAAGGCTTCATAAAGAGCGGTATTGAATTTTGAGACTTGATTTACTTTTTCAAAAGCGTCTGGATGGGTTTCATAATGTATGTCCTCAACCTTGCGCTCTTCAAAAGTAACCGTATATTGCGATTTACTACAATCCGGATCACCAGTCGGGTTATCAATCTTCATTTCATACAGACCCGGTTCAAGTTGTTCTAACTCATCCACGTTTTCAAGCATTGCCCTATGTTCAAAGCGTGCTACTTTTGCCGAAACGAAAATACCCAGATGTCCGACATGTGGGTTTAACAAATATACAATACGTTGGCCTGCATCTTTTAATGCCTTTGTATCGGGATAAACTGCCGGTATCCAGTTTAGTGCCTGGTGTGGTGGAGTGATATTGTCTCCGCTCGATGCAAAAATGAGCAGCGGGTTACGTATTCGTTTCAAGTCAATATAACAGCCTCCACATACCTTCATTTTACCGCGTTCAGGTTTATTACCTATGAACAGATTTTCAACAATGCTTGTCATCTCCGCTTTGTTTAAAAAATAAAACCCGTTCCACCAGCGTTCAAATTCAAGAAAACGTTCGCGTTCTGAATCGACTTTTGAAAAAAGATTATAGTTCTTATCCCAAAGTGTATTCGCAGGATTCAAACTTTCAAAATTTTGGGCCAGCCAGGCACCATCAAAACGACCATCACCAAGATCGGCCAGTAAATGAGTTAACCAGCTACCACCAAGTAAGCCTCCTGCCAGTCGCATAGGATTTACACCATCTTCGCCTGACCAATACGAGAGCGGCGAACCATTCAGAATTGCGGGTCCGGTAATGCCTTCACAATCTGCGGAAAGCAAGACGACAGACCAGCCAGCTTGACAGTTACCATACAGAACAGGTGATAGCGTATCCGGGTGACGTTTAATAACTTCCTCAATGAAACGGCGTAACGTATGAAGCATATCCTCCAGCGTCTGCTCTGGACAGGGATCGGGGAAAAAACTGACAAAATAGACGGGGTGGCCTTCATGCAGTGCCATACCCACTTCCGACTCGCGTTTAAATCCACCAATACCGGGGCCATGACCTGCCCGGGGGTCAAAAACTATAACCGGCCGCGCACCTTCCTTTTTGCAATTTTCTATACAGTCATCGTCCGACACAGTAATACGCAACAGTGCATAGTTAACCGGTGTATCAAATTGCCGTGCATCGAGTATTGTTTCATACTCAAAATCAAGCACCGGTGGGAGCCCTGCCTGTTCATGTTTATGCATGATATTCGCTCGTTCCCTGAGCGTATCCAGATACAATACACTACGTTGCAGCCAGTCCACCTGATATTCAAGTGTATCGTTAAATATTCCAGATGCTGGTTCGGGATTTATGTCGGTATTATCCTTTTTATGATGAGGTGTTTTTGTCATTTTCTTTGCTCGTGCTACTTTTACTTTGGATTTTTCAACATTATCCGATTGTGGACTTAGAACAGTATTCTCCATTTACGCCTCCATGGATCTCGGTTTGAATTGCGGTATAAAGCCAGGCACTTCATTCATGTAATTTCTATATTCTTCCTCAAACATTGCCAATGCTTCCCGTTCTTCGCGCTTTGCAAGTTGTACATAAACATAGACGAGGATCGGAAACATGACGAGTGTCGGTAAGGTTGGCCACTGCAGAAGAAAGCCAAACATAATAATAATAAAACCTAGGTACTGTGGGTGTCTTAAATACTCATAAGTCCCGCTCAGTGCCAACGTTCCGGATTGTTGTGCCTTATAAAGGACATTCCAGGCGCTGGCCAATAACCAAAAACCTGCAAGAATGAATACGTTGCTTAAGATATGTAGAATATCGAAATGCGCATTCCCACCTAAACCTAGTATCGTATGCCATAGGTGTCCATTTTCATGTGAAAGAAAATCCACGCTAGGATAATTCTGTGCTAACCATCCAGACAACAAATATATTGTTAAAGGAAAGCCATACATTTCAGTAAACAATGCAACTATAAAGGCTGAGAACATCCCAAGCGACCGCCAATCCTTTTGGGTTTTTGGTTTAGTAAAACTAAATGCAAATATAATGAATATCGCTGAATTAATAATAACCAGTGACCAAAGCCCGTATGCCGAAGCAGTTCCATGATCCATGGTTATTTCTCCTCATGATGTGAATGTTTTTCGTCTGGATCATGTTCTTCATGACTTCCATGCCCGTGTCCACCATGCATAAAAAAATGCATAAAAGGGCAAAGCAACAATATCAGATAAGGCAAATAAGGGACGATATGCGCCCAATGTTCTGCTATTAACAAATAGGCAATAAAACTCATAAATATCCACATTGCGAAATTATGTTTTTTGACTTTTGAAGAATGCGTTTCTTGTTCATTCATTTCGGCTTCCTCGTGTTCTTAACGTATGTATTTTCATAGTGTAATTATTGACAACATGACTCGCTATTTTCGTTCCTTGAGATGAAATAATTGTAGATTGGCACCCATATAACAGCGAAGTACCAGCCATAAGCATAAGCTTCAATCAATCCAATAATAAATGTTTTCCAACTTATAAATTCAAACCCAGGTAATAAGTCTTGCCACACCTGAAACATCGCGTGTTGCGGAAAGATCACATCAAAACTGACACAGATTAAAAAAGTTATCGCCAGAAACAGACTGGTTGCATGTCCTATAGGTTTTAATGACAGATGATTATTCATGATTACTTGCTCCATTTTTTTGAGAAACGTTTTAATTTAACTCAGGCTTAATCAATAAAATTAATGATCACGATATTAAATAAAATACCGTGACTCTTTAATTTCATTACTTATGTTTAAAAGTATTAATTCATTCCTTTATGTTTTCTATGAAGATCTCGCCAGACCTTCTCATCTTTCAACATAATCACTGATCCATCTTCCATTTCAACTTCAACACTCTTTGATCCCATTCCTTTCATCTTTCTGTGATTATGTCGCCAAACTTTTTTGTTTTTCATCATAATCAGCGAACCGTCTTCCAATTCCATTGCAACACCATTTTTCATGGCAACAGGATCACCATCCTTATTTTTCATATTCATGGTGCCATCATCGTTAGTAATCAGGGTAGCACCGTCTTTTAACATCAACGACTCATCTGACATATCCGCTGCACTAGCGACCATTCCTGAAACTAACAACATAGTGAAAATTAATTTACGCATCTCACTTCTCCTTTTTGATTAAACATTAATAATTTACATGCATATCAATCATGTATGAGTTGATGAACTTGTAATAATTATCAATAATCCACCTCCTATTAAATAAGTATTTATAAATTCATTCGTTTAAGTCTTAATGCATTACCGACAACAGAGAGTGAACTAAAACTCATCGCTGCAGCAGCAATCATAGGTGATAACAACAAGCCAAAAACGGGATACAACACACCCGCCGCGATTGGCACGCCTAATGCGTTATAGATAAATGCAAAGAAAAGATTCTGACGTATATTACGCATGGTAGCGCGACTTAATCGTATTGCTTTGACTATGCCGCGTAAGTCGCCTTTGACTAAAGTCACACCGGCACTTTCCATTGCGACATCAGTCCCGGTTCCCATAGCAATACCAACATGTGCCTGAGCCAATGCTGGAGCATCATTAATGCCGTCTCCTGCCATAGCGACTATTTGTCCTTCGCTTTGTAATTTTTTTACGGCATCTACTTTCTGTTCCGGCAGCACTTCGGCAATCACATCATCTATGTTGAGTTTGCGAGCAACGGCATTGGCAGTCGTTTGATTATCACCCGTAAGCATGACGACCTTGACACCTTCCTTGTGTAAGGCTTCAATAGCATCGGGAGTTGAGTTTTTAATTGGATCAGCAACGCTGACGATCCCTGCTGCTTTATAGTCGACCGCAACAAACATAACGGTTTTGCCTTCACTACGAAGCTCTTCCGCTTTGGCTTTAAGCGAACCGTCTGCAATGTTTAATTGTTCAAGTAAACGAAAATTACCAAGTGCAACTTGATAATCTTTTACCTTTCCTGAAACACCTTTTCCGGTAATTGATTGAAACTCCTTAACATCAGAAAGTTGAATGTTTTTTTCTTTCGCACCAGCAACAATCGCGGCTGCTAATGGATGTTCACTACTACGCTCCAAACTGGCTGCTAACTCCAATACCATTTCAGTATCAAAGCCTTCTTCTACCAGTACATCTATTAATCTTGGTTTTCCTTCGGTCAAGGTACCGGTCTTATCGACTACGATCGTGTCGATCTTTTCTGTTACCTCAAGTGCTTCAGCATTTTTAATCAATACACCATTCATGGCACCTATACCAGTACCGACCATTATTGACATAGGCGTTGCTAAACCTAAAGCACAAGGACAAGCAATGATTAATACAGCAACGGCGTTAATTACTGCAAAAGCAAGACGTGGTTCAGGACCAAATAAACCCCATACAATTAGTGTGATAATAGCGACAATGACAACTACAGGAACAAAGTAGCCCGACACTATATCAACCATTTTTTGTATTGGTGCCCTACTTCGCTGCGCTTCAGCTACCATATGTACGATCTGTGAAAGCAAGGTATCACTACCCACACGTTGCGCTTCCATGACAAGACCACCCGTACCGTTCACTGTAGCGCCGATAAGCCTATCATCGACATGTTTGCTAATGGGTATAGGTTCGCCCGTCACCATTGATTCATCAACTGAACTGCTGCCCTCAATGACGACTCCATCAACGGGTATTTTTTCACCCGGCCTGATGCGTAGATGGTTACCAATTTTTACATGCTCTAAAGGTAAATCTTCTTCCGACCCATCATCATTAATAATGCGTGCTGTTTTTGGCGCCAAGCCCAATAACATCTTAATCGCGGCATTGGTTTGACTGCGTGCGCGTATCTCTAGTACTTGTCCTAATAAAACCAATGCGGTAATAACTGCCGCAGCTTCAAAATAAACCGGCACGATACCCATTTCATTTCGTACTGATGCAGGAAATAGATCTGGAAACAATACTGCAACAACACTGTAAGACCAGGCTACCCCAACGCCGAGAGCAATTAAGGTAAACATATTTAAGTGTCGTGTTTTTATTGATGACCAACCTTTCACAAAAAAGGGCCAACCGCTCCAGAACACGACTGGCGTAGCCAGTATTAATTCAAGCCATTGCCGAGTATGCGCTTCGATGAATTGTGAAAAAATACCCGGCCAAAACTCAGATCCCATTGCACTAATAAAAACGGGAAAAGCGAGAACAACACTCACCCAAAAGCGTCGTGTCATATCGATCAGTTCGTGATTTTCTTCTTCATCATCAACTGACATAGGTTCAAGTGCCATACCACATTTGGGACAGTCTCCGGGTTTTTCTTGAATAATCTCCGGATGCATAGGACAGGTATATTTTGTCTTTGTTGGTGCAACCGGTGTTATTAGTTCAAGTGCCATTCCACACTTTGTACAATCACCGGGATGTTCCTGTTGAACTTCAGGATGCATAGGACAAGCATATGAATTTACTATCGCCACCTGCTTAATAGGCATTTTTTTATGACAATTTTCATTCATAATCTTTTCCTTGAGTAGCTTTTTCAATTAGATGGCAAATCGAATCCCCTATAGGGATGGCATCATCCATCAGCTCCCATTGGCGCAATGCTTTTTCCATTCTTTTTTGCAAAGCCATCGCATCCTCAAATTTCTTTTTATTTTTTTTAATTCTTTTTTCAATAATATTTCTAACTAATGGACAAGGGGTTTCCTTGCTCTCACTTGCTAGTGTAATTTGTTTTATCTCATTAAGCGTATACCCTAATACTTTCGCTTTAGTGATAAATCGCAAACGAAGTAAATCTGCATAGCTATACACTTGATAATTATTTAATTTATTACGTTTCGGATTCAACAAACCTTTTTTTGTATAAAAACGTACAGCATCGGCAGAAACATTCGCAGCTTGCGAAATATCTTTCACATAGTAAGTATTTACATTAAAGCCTTTATTTTTAATATTCATGCCATAATTCACCACTAGATTGTTCGACTATCCCAGTAGTATTGTTTATATTAATTTGCATTAAATCACACATAATTTGCCTGATTTTTTCTTCTTAAATCCAAGTATAGAACTTAGGAGTGAGACATAGGTCAAGCAATGAATATTGCTTTATTGTCTTTCAAGTATCGTAAAGCGAGAGACGCATGCTAATTTGGTATTAATTTTTATTTGGGATCACCATTGCTAGACCACCGCGTAACGGACGTGTGAAGAGGTGCCGACTCAAAACTATGGTGAGGACAATGAACTATTCATTTCAAAATAACACCTAGTATCGAGAGTACTACTGCTGGACTTCTCTCTTTTACCCACTCTGCCTGTCGTTCAAAACCGTCGATCAATACCCCAATGCTGCCCACCAAAACTCATATTGTGATTTAGTTGCCCTCTCACTTATTTTAGCTTCATGAAACATATATTTTCCATGTGACTTCTGTAATAAAACGACATCAGTTTTACCTTTTTATTTATCACCTATCTGATGAATAAAAATTCATAAATTTTTATAACGAAACCCTCTATGCATATTGTAAATCTAAACTCACGCCGTTAAATGTTCGTATAAAAATATTTATTTTAATATTGGCAATATATTTTACTATACTAGTTATTGTTCCACAGGTAATCCCATGCAAACAACAATGAAATAATGAAGACAACATATTTTTTTAATTGATATGCATTTTATATGTTTTAATATTTGGATGAAAAAATAATGACATTCATAGTACACGGTCTGAATATTCATGAACAAATGCCGTTAAACAAACTCTTTAAATCGCGCATTGTTGAAAAAACACAAAGGAGCTCAGCATCACACACTGTTGAAACAGATTATGGTAGTAGTCAGCAACGTAAAACAGTAGATAAAATATATCAAGCCGTGGAAGGATTTCAGCAAGACAAACCGGTGCTATTTTCAAAGCAAATAATGACATCACCCGTGGTGACATTAACACCACAGACTTCTGTTGCAGAAGCTCATAAATTATTTGAATCGAAGAAATTCCGTCATGTACCTATTGTATCTAATGACGGAATACTGATAGGAATGGTGTCTGATCGGGATATTCTACGATACTTGAGTAACATCCCCGGCGTTGGAAATGACAAGCACCTACAAATAAAAGCACCATCTATGACAGATCATATTTCGCAACTAATGCAAAAGCAGGTGCTTACAGCCAGTATGGATACCGATGTACGTTATATTGCAATGTTATTTGTTGAGCAACACATAGGTGCAATTCCCATAATGGATGAAGAAAATTTGAAAGGGATAATCACCCGTAGTGATATCTTACGCGCTGTTATGCGTCATTATGAACTACAACTGTGGGTATAATTGAAGAATCAGGCAAGATCGCATTTTAATTCTCATTGTAGTGTTGTTATAAAATCTATTCTTTTGTTCAAACGCATCACTCCTACTAAAACTATGTATTAACGTGATCTAAGTGCCTTGCGACGGATTTGGCGCCAAACCTTGTTATTTTTCATCAAAATGCGTGTACCATCTTCTAGTTCCATTTCAATGCCATCTATCATTTTTATAGGGTTGCCGTTCTTGTCGACCATAACTGTTGTGTCATCATCATGTATATGTAAATACGTGCCATCCTTAAATCGCAATGTATCATGAGGTAATGGTTCTTCATTTATCTCAACTGCACCGACAGACATGACTGACACCAACAATATAATGAAAGCTAATATACGCATTTCTATGCTCCTTTTATTATTTAAAATTCCAACTTTTAAACGAAGCACCAGAAAATCGTCTCGAAATAAATATCTATTACTATTATGACCATAAACATTCCATATTGGATTCCTAACTATGTGAATAGTTTTTTTTAAAGCTTATTATCAATAGCTAGCATACACCTCGGTCTGCCCATTTTCATTAAATGCAAGAACATCGTAGGGGTCTTTATATAGACTCTCCATTCCCGGAGATCCTATAGGCATACCCGGCACAGTAAGCCCTAGCACATCGGGTTGTTCCAGCAGCATACGCTTTATATCATCTGCCGGCACATGCCCTTCAACAACGTAACCATCGACTATTGACGTATGACAGGATTGTAAATTGCGACTAACACTTAAGTCTGATTTTATGTTGGTCATATTATAACTAACTTTTTCTGTGACTTTGAATCCCGCATCACGAAGATGACTAACCCATTTTGTACAACAATTGCAGGTTGGCGATTTGTATACTGTGACTTCAGAAATATTTGTATTTGCCTCCGATTTTTCGTTAAACAACAGCCCCATTGATATGGTTAGGACACCTATAATGGCAACTGTGCTCAAGAGAGATATACTGATCTTACTGAACTTTAATTTCGCAGAAATGGTTTTTAGTTTTGACATTAACTTTTCCTTATTTCACTCATAAATATTTAAAGGACAAAATAAATATAATTTAATTTGTACAGTGATTATTTACATGGGCAACTTGTGTTTCAAAAAATGACTCGATCAAGAAGCAAATTGAATCTTGACCTACCGAATCATCCGGTAGCTCTTTCCAAAGCGACAATGCTTCTTCCATGCGTGATTGAAGTGCTAATTTTTCGGACAATAATTCCTTGTTTTCAATAATGTGTTTTTGAATAATCGATCTTACGCTCGCACAAGGCGATTTACCTTCCTCAGATTCTTTTATCACATTTGAAATTTCATTCAATTTAAATCCAAGCTGCTTTGTCTGTATGATAAACTTCAGTTTAACTAAGTCGCTTTCGCTATAGTATTTGTATCCATTAATCGGATCACGAACAGGTTGAAGAATTCCTATACGTGTGTAATAACGTATAGCATCTGTGGTCATTTTACTGCGTTTTGATATTTCATGTACGAGCATCATTTTTATTTCTCCTAAAATTATATTCATCAACTACTTTTAATGGCAGAGCCATTGACCTCGCAAAACGCGAGATATAAAACAGCGATGATCAAATATGGAGAATGCGATGCTTCAGGGTTGTTTTTAATATGGAGGGGGTTGTGGAGTAACTACTTCGATAAAAATTCTGTAATTTAATGTTTTTGTATGTATCTTCAAACTCACTATCGAAATAATATTTTATTGATGAGATGTTAGCTGATTTATTATTTTCAAAAGTGCGAGAAACCAACAACGAGTCATTAGACATATTCTGCGAGTTGCAGAATGTATGACATATCCCTATGCAACATTTACTCGCATTATGTTGAACGATATTTGATTCAATAGTTACGTTTACGTTGGCACTTGAAGTATCGTATGCCTTAATAAACTCTTGATTGAATTGAGACTTGTCTTCTTCAGGGTTATGACACGCTGCAGCATGTGCAGAAGCTGCAAACAAAGTCATCAGTATTAGAATACTGAAAAATGCTTGAATCGGTATTAGTAGCTTGGATTTATTAAACATGTCGAGTTATATGATAAACCTATTAAAAATAATATATAGCCTTTGATGGAAATAATAATTGATCTAGATCAAATAAACAGTAATAGTTTTATCGTATTCAGCCTCAAAACCTGCGCAAATTCATAAGTGATAGAACGCAGAATCAGTTGTCACTATTTCTCAAATATTTTCATGCACTTATGAGAGAAGTAGCACCAATCGACTATGTATCATCTGATCAGACCATGGAAACTGATTAATATTCAAACTCTGGCTAACCCAACGCTTCTGGCTTTAAACTGACCTACGTTTTTAGGATAGAAGCTAGTCACAACCCCTCTGTGCATCCTTCAGCTTCTGGTTATCAAATGCCAAGCCGAGAAAATGTCTCTGGTTCTCCGGACAGTCACAGTTTATTAAGAAAGTGGATTTCTTATAACGTTTAATTATCCCGTTACTACTTTACCTGAAGGTAATTATTACATTAACCCAGAGCTGCTACATCAGAAAACATAGTAATTACAAGATTAACTACGCGATGCAGGCATGGATATAAAAATTAGAAATAACAATATTACTGTTATATTGCTGTTGTTTATTCATAAATTATTCTTTTCGGGTACGTTTTAATTTCATGCGTCAGAATAGAGTTATTCTTTATGATAGAGTTCTATATTGGACCTTCCACAATACTGTAGTCACAAACGAAATATAAGTTAAAACTATATTTACCCAGGTTCTTTAGGTTTAGTTTCATTCAAATTTTATTTTCTTGAAGTTCTCGCAGAATGATTAAGCGTTTTCAGCATTTGATTATAAACCTTAGTCCATGCGTCGAGCTCCAGAACGTTTACATCAATCCTATGTAATTGTCCCTTGCTATCTGCTGTAAAAAGATGAGGAGATGTATCCATAGATTTATTCTTCACCGTGAAAATGATTGCTTGAGGAATCCTATTTGCTACCTGCGCAATTATATCCTGAAACCCGAACCCGACAATAAGGGCTCCGACGCTTGGGGACTTAAGAGCATTTTTAACATCATCAAAATTAATTCCAAAAAAGCCACCGCCATATTTCATATAGGCAAGTATTTTATCATTAGTAAAATCAATATGAAATTTTTCTAATGATATTAATCTATACTTATCGCCCGAAAACTGACGATCAGTTGTAAACCATCTAGCACTTTGAAAACCATCCTTTTCAAGCATTCGCCATGGTGTGTTATGACTACCGGCCCATAAAGAACCAGAAACACAAACAATTTTTTTATCAGCATACACCTTAAATTGGGAACGAAGCCTTCACAAAGTTAGTTTAAATTTTGGCATACAAAAAAATAGGACTACCGATTCAGTGTTTTGCCAAGTATAAAACCTGTGTGCAAGAGATAGGTCAAGCAAAAGGACATGTTAAATAATCTATCCCTTGATAAGAATATTATGAGGCAAGTAATATGTAATGCGTTTTAGAAAATGCATAGTAGCAACACTCGTCACGATATAATGAAATGAAGTCCTGAGACTAACCAGCAAAGCAAATTACTTAGATTTAATAATTAGTAGAAACTATAAATATAAGTCAGTAAACTGGTTCGCAACTTACATACTTAGGTAACTGAAAACGGCATGCGTTTAAAACCAACCCTTTCTATACTATTTTTATTAATATCATTATTTTTACAGGTTGAAGCACAGGCCGACGGCGCATCACCAACCGAGACGATCAAGACCAAGGTCGATGAAATTATTTCTATTTTGCATAGGGAATCACTTAATGCCGACAGTAAATGGAAAATTATCAGCGATAAGATTAATGATAGTTTTGATTTCCGCAGTATGTCACAAAGTTTGTTAGAAACTCACTGGGATAAAGCTTCTCCAGAGGAAAAGAGGCTCTGTGCTGAGTATTTCTCTCAATATCTTGAAGCTAACTACAGGGAACATATTGAATCGCATACAAATCACTCAGTCCAGTATGTAGGAGAATCGATCAATGGCAAGGATGCTGTCGTAAATACCGTTATTATTGGAGATTCTGATGAAATACCAGTCTCATACAAGATGAGACAGAATAATGATGAATGGACTGTGTACGACATGCTGATTAATGAAGTAAGTCTAATGGATAGCCACCGAAGTGTTCTCTCCAGCATACTTCAGTCCGAAGGAATTGAAGGCTTGTTTAGGTCGTTACAAAACACTAACCTAAAATACAAGGACGATTAAATAGTCATGCCGAATATTTCTATGATCGTATTCCCCATGCTAAATGTAATAATGTCGTGTGTCTCAGGTATTCCTTTTTACAACCCTCACCGAATGCAATACGGCTTTAATATTCGGCAATAGGCTAGGTATAACGAGGGAAATATCACGTCAGAATGTGGGCATCTTACCCCACTAACATTTGCCCGAGCATACCGACAAAAAATCCCAAAGATGCTCCTAACGCCGGACTTCCATATTTTTTCATGTGCGACATAGGCGCAATATCCTGAAATGTTAAGTAAATGATCCCTCCTGCTGCAAACAACATAAGAGCAGCGATTATTGCGGGATGATTGTGGAGAAAAATGAATCCCAAACAAGCACCAAGCACTCCTATCAGACTCAGTGGCAATAATATCAACAATGATTTGGTTGGAGAAAACCCATTATTCACTAATTCTTTAAATGAATTAAACCCCTCCGGTAAATTTTGTAACCCTATGAATATTGCTAAAAGGAGACCCAAGTTTTTATCATGAGCAAAAACAGCCCCTAACGCGATCGCTTCAGGGATAAAATCCATCATCATAGCCATCAATTGGGACACGGAAGTTCCGCTTTTACTAAGTCTTCGATCAAGAATAAAAAATACAAACGCACCCAACAGAAAAAAGATCGCTACATTCCAAATTGAAAGCGTCTCAATGCCACGAGGTACTAAAACAAACGCGACAGCAGCAACAAGCACCCCGCCACCAAATGCAATGATTGCATGCAAAACTACCTCTTTATTTACACTATCCGGGAAATTCTCTAATCTTGAAAATATCCCCCCAATCAAGATGGTTATTCCGGAAGAAAACGCATAAATTCCAACAGTCAGTAAGTGTTCCATAAATATCTAGACCTAATTAAATACAGTCAACAAGTAAAATTGTGTAGCAGCACAGCGAACCGTTTAAACCTAATATTAATCCAGCACTTACAGAATCGTTAATTAGTAAGATCATAAGCTTATTTCCTTAATACAGATCATCACGTTTAATTATTCTGAATCGTTTATCTTGGAAATCGATTCTAATATTGTTTTTCTAAAGTACTTCCTCCCATGGATTTTTCATGGAAAGAGTATGTAAAGGAGGCAGACCAAGCGATCAGAATTAAACCATTTAATGCTTCAATACCAGTAAGTAGTCGTATCGGGCCATGGGGCCAAACATCACCAAGGCCTAAAGAGGTATAACTAACCATTGAGAAATAAAAATATGACAATATATCAGCATCAAAATCACCAGAAATATGTCCTGCTTCGAAATAAACAACGTTTACATATAGTGCTAACGAATAAAGAAAAATCTCTACAATATGAGCGGATAATGCATTTAATAAAACGATCATCATGTTTGTTGTTGGTGAAAATTTATTTCTAGAAATAAACATTGCTGTTCGACATAATATTGAACAATGAAACCGAATGCAGATAAAGACCACAAGCACAGTTATCAAAAGTAAAACCAGCATTATAATTCCCCTTATTACTATTCTCTTTTTAAAAAACGATGATTTAGAAAGTTACAGATGTAGATTACGATCTGGGATTCTTATAATTTATCCACTATTTTAGTAAACTGCTGTAGTGGTGGATCGACAGAATAATCTCTATTGTCACGCCTATAATAAGAAACCATTTTGTGCTTTCCAGGCTTTTTTGAATGCAGGAATGAGATGTTGCGCGTGTATCTCGTTTTTACCGTCAGCGTGATTGATTGCAATGTCACTAGGAGCCTCATGCTGTTTCTGTAATCCATTTAAGACTTCAATCACACGGCTCAGTACCGGATAAACTTCCCGGTTACATATAAACTCCCAAAAATAATCACTACCTTAATCCGTCATAGATTGGAGTGTACAGAGCTTGACGTAGCATCGGCAGTTGGTCGCAGTCAATAATAACGACCAGGGCATGAATTTCACTGATCAAACCGATCGGGCTGAGTTCCTTAATCCAATTTGAAACCGTGGTTGATTCACAATGAATCATGACTTTACTCGAGACCGCTCCTGAAGTTGCAACACTAGACCATAAATCACCGGCAATACCAGTAAACTGAGGACGGTTACTGTCAACATGCCGCCGACCATCGGCGCGGCGATGCGTTGCATCACCGATGAACCAGTGCCGCTACCCCACATAATCGGTAATAGACCGGCGATGATCGCAGTAGCCGTCATGATAATGGGGCGCACCCGTTCAGATGTACCATGGTGTACCGCATCCCAAATTTCATCGCTTGTCAGGTGAGATCCCTTGGCCTCATGTCGATGTTTGATTTCGTGATCGATGAAGGTCAGTACCAGTATACCGATCTCGGCGCCAACACCGGCCAGCGCAATGAAACCGACCGCCACCGCTACCGACATATTAAAGCCCATCCAGTAGATCAACCAGAAACCACCGATTAGTCCAAAAGGAATGGATAACATCACCACCAAAGGTTCGGAGATATTGCGGAAATTAAAATACAGCAACAAGAAGATCACTAGTAGGGTAAAAGGCACAACGATACGCAAGCGTTCGTTGGCTCGTTCCATATATTCGAACTGCCCGGACCAGACCAGATCATAACCGGCCGGAATATCTACCTGATTGGCAACTACTTCTTTGGCCTGAGCTACGTAGCCACCAATATCGGAGGTCTTGATATCAACATAAATCCAGGCATTGAGCCGTGCATTTTCACTCTTGATCGAGGGTGGTCCCCGGTTCAGGCTGAGCTCGGTCACCATCGATAAAGGGATCTGCACGCCGGTGGGAGTGGGAATCAGCACGCGTTTTAATAGCTCCATATTGTCACGCAGTTCACGGGGATAACGTAGGTTCACCGGATAGCGTTCCAGTCCTTCGATAGTAAAAGTGACATTCATACCGCCAATTGCAGTCTGGATCACATCCTGTACATCGCCAACAGTGAGTCCGTAACGTGAAGCCTCATCGCGTAGGATATCAAAATCTAAATAATAGCCACCAGCCGCCTTGTCAGCAAAGGCCGAGAGGGTATCTGGCAAGGGAACAAGTGCTCTTTCAATCTCGCCGGCAACTTTTTCCAGGACTTCTAGATCTGGACCGCTAACTTTAATGCCTATGGGCGTCTTGATTCCGGTAGAAAGCATATCGATACGCGTCTTGATCGGCATAGTCCAGGCATTGGCCACACCCGGGAAATTGATCGCCGCATCCATTTCATCCATGAGCTGTTTGGTGGTCTTGGACGGATCCGGCCATTGGTCTTTGGGTTTCATTTTGATTGTGGTTTCGATCATGGCCAGTGGCGCAGGATCGGTTGCCGTTTCGGCCCGACCAACCTTGCCGAAGACATGATGTACCTCGGGGAAAGTGGCCAGGATTTTGTCGGTCTGTTGCAGAATTTCCTTGGCTTTGGTAATAGACAAACCGGGATAGGTCGTGGGCATATAAAGAATATCCCCTTCATCCAGTGGTGGCATGAATTCGCTGCCCAGCTTCATTACCGGATATACACTCACGCCCATCAAGATCAATGCTGCTATCAGAGTAAGCTTGCGCCAATTGATGGCTATTCTTAGCAGTGGCTTATGTATGAAATGTAGTATGCGGTTTACTGGGTTTTTCGCCTCAGGTAGGATCTTGCCGCGAATGAAATAACCCATCAACACCGGCACCAGGGTTATCGCTAGGATAGCCGACGACGCCATGGCATAGGTCTTCGTGAAAGCGAGCGGTGAAAACAATCGCCCTTCTTGTGCCTGCAAAGTAAACACCGGCATGAAGGATACGGTAATAATCAAAAGTGAGAAGAACAGCGCAGGCCCCACCTCGCGGGAGGCCGCAGCTACTGCTTCCCAGCGCTCGGGTTGAGTCAATGCCTCACCCTTGTCGCGTGCGGACTGTTCTAGATGTTTATGGGCATTCTCGATCATGACGATAGCACCATCGACCATGGCGCCGATGGCAATAGCGATACCTCCGAGGGACATGATATTGGCATTAATGCCCTGCCAGGACATGACGATGAAAGCCATAAGGATACCCATAGGTAATGTCAGGATAGCCACCAGCGCAGAACGAGCATGCAACAAAAACAGGATACAGATAAGACTGACAACGATGGATTCCTCGATCAACTTCTCTTCCAGATTGGCTACCGCCCGCTCGATCAGATCACCGCGATCATATACCGGCACGATCTCTACACCCTCAGGTAGTCCCTGTTTCAGATCTTCCAGCTTGGCGCGAATACCTTCGATGGTCGCCAATGCATTTTCACCGAAACGCATGATCACCACACCGCCGGCCACTTCACCTTCGCCATTGAGTTCGACCAGTCCACGACGTAATTCCGGTCCCAATTGCACATTAGCCACATCCTGCAGACGAATCGGCGTGCCATTTTGATCCACGGCCACAGGAATACTCTTCAGATCCTTCAGTGACTGGATATAACCCAGACCCCGCACCATGTATTCGGTCTCGGCCATTTCCACCAGTCGACCACCGACATCGTTATTGGAACGTTTGATCGCCTGTTTCACTTTTGACAGGGGAATGTTGTAATTCAGCAGTACATTGGGGTCCACTTCTACCTGGTATTGTTTAACGTAACCGCCGATAGAGGCGACCTCGGAAACGCCGGGCACCGTCTGCAAGGGATAGCGCAAATACCAGTCCTGAATAGAACGTAACTGTGACAAGTCGTGTTTACCAGTCCGATCCACCAGCGCATATTCATACACCCAGCCGACCCCTGTTGCATCTGGTCCGAGACTCGGGTTCACACCGGGCGGTAGGCGGCCACTAACATAGTTTAGATATTCCAGTACCCGCGAACGAGCCCAGTACATATCAGTTCCGTCTTCAAAGATGATATAAACGAAGGAAAAGCCGAAGAATGAATAGCCACGCACCACCTTGGCAAAAGGTACAGCAAGCATGGCTGTGGTTAATGGATAGGTGACTTGATCTTCGACTACTTGTGGTGCTTGTCCCGGAAACTCGGTAAACACGATCACCTGTACATCGGATAAATCCGGAATCGCATCTAGGGGTGTGTTTTTCAACACATAAAGTCCGGCGACAAATATCATCACCGAGGCAATCAACACCATGAATTTGTCCTTCAAGGACGCATTAATAATTTTTTCAATCATGGCCGTTCCCTAATGATTATGATTTGTCTCATCGTTCTGGCCAGATTCATGACCCTGCATAGTGTTGTGATCCATTTCCTGCATAGCACTGTGATCCATTTCCTGCATAGAACTGTGATCCATTTCCTGCATAGCCTCATGATCAGGGGTAGCCTCAGAGTTAGCACCGGCCCCACTTTCTTTGGCTTTGTTTTTTGAATCGGTCTCCAGTGCTTTTAACATCTTGGCCGTGGCCTCGCGCAACTTGGATTCGGAATCGATCAGGAACTGGCTGGAAGTCACCACTTCCTCACCCGGCTTCACGCCAGAAAGGATCTGGGTCATGCCTTCAGCGCTTACGCCCAATGTGACTACTCGGGGCTCAAATTTACCTAGCTCGCGTACTACGAATACCTGTTCTCTGATACCAGAACGCACGATGGCTTCGGATGGCACCAATACCGCATCCACCTGTGGGCTTGCTTTTACCGTGACATTAGCAAACATCTCCGGCTTCAGACGCAGATCCCGATTATCAAATTCCAAACGAATCTGGTTGGTGCGGGTCTTGGCCTCCATATAAGGATAGATATAGGTTACCTTGCCGGTGAACACTTCTCCGGGGATAGCGGCAATTTCCATGAGCGCCGTATCGCCAATCGTGACCCACGGCATTTCATTTTCATAGATATCCACATAGACCCAAATATTGCTTAAATCCGCGAGCATGTAGAGCTCGGTTGTCGGGGTCACATACTGGCCTTCGCGTGCACCTACCTTCATGACCATACCGCTGAAAGGCGAATGAATATGCAGACTTTTTTTGATTTTGCGGGTTTTCTCCAATTCTCGGATCTGGTGCTCGGGCACATCCAGCAACTCTAGCCGTTCACGGGTACTTTGTATCAGTTGATCTGCGCCTTCTCGAATATCTTTAAAAGTACTGTCCTTAAGGATCTCCCGATTGTTTAAAGCGAGCAGGTATTCCTGCTGGCTTGTTACTAGCTGTGGTGAATACAGACCTAACAGAATTGAGTCCTTTTTCACAAATTCACCTGTCTTGTCTATATAGAGTTTCTCGACCCAGCCATCGGTTTTGGGATGCAGACGCGTAAGCCGCTCCTCGTCATAATCCACCCGACCCACGGCACGAATATCGTGAGACAAATTGCGTTGCTCGGCAATTGCAGTGCGAACACCAATATTCTGAACGGTCACAGCATCGATATTAACCGTACCCTCTGGCTCTGTGTCATTGCCACTATCTTCTTCGGCATAGACTGGTATGTAATCCATACCCATTGAATCCTGGGCCGGTGTCGGGGAGGTAATATTCGGGTTCATGGGGTTACGGTAAAATAATACCTGCCGTTCTTTTTTAGGTTCATCCTCCTCGGCGTAGACCGGAATATAATCCATACCCATCGAATCCTGAGCCGGTGCCGGGGAGGTAATATTCGGGTTCATGGGATTACGGTAAAATAATACCTGCTGTTCTTTTTTAGGTTCATTCTCCTCGGCGTAGACGGGTATGTAATCCATCCCCATTGAATCCTGAGCCGGTGCCGGGGAGGTAATATTCGGGTTCATGGGGTTACGATAGAAAAGTATTTTTTGCTTTTTTGTTTCTGATTTACTTTCCATGGTCATTGTCGCAGTTTCGTTTCCTCCTTGCTTTGATGCATACCAGTAACCACTCGCTGCGCCTAGTATCAGGGCAAGAATAATTCCGAAGATACCTAGCTTATTCATAAACTGTCTCCTCACCGACAGCTGCAATGAGCCTTGCCAAGGCCTGATTGGCTTCACTCAAGACCTGCCAGTATCTGGTTTCGTAGTTATATAGTGTAATCTGTGCGCTAACTAGGTTAAGAAAATCCACTTTATTGACTTGATATCCAGCTAGCATGGATGCGACAGTTTGTCTTGCCTGAGGAAGGATGCCTGTTTTGAACAGTTCAGACTGATCAAGTGCTCGTCGGTAATCTGCCATTGTATCTGTTATATTAGCTTGTATTGTCAGGCGTAAATCCTGCAACCTGAAATTCTGTTCCAGTAACTCGCTTGTGCGCTGATCCACAGCCTTGCGCTGTTTAGTGTCTGTAAATATCGGTAGATTCATACTAAATCTGATCGAGGCAAGATCCGATCGTGAGTCACCATTAATTTCATTACCACTGCGAAAACCGTATAATGCACCGACGTTAAAATCAGGATAAAAATCCTTTTTAGCAAGTTCAACGCGAGTGCTTGCGGCCTGAATTCGATTACCTTGTTTAGCAAGCAATGGTCTTGACTGTTCTGCTAGATTAAAAAGATGCTTCTCCCCAGCTAATCTGAACATTTTCTCATCGACTTGTTGCGGCAAATGCACAGTATGGTCTGGAGAGATATTCATTAACGCATTCAGGCGTGCCTCTTCTGCACGACGAGCTCCCTGCAAACGTAAATCCAGATCCAACAACTTGGAAAGTTCAAGTTGTGCCAACAATACATCCTGTTGCAAACCTTGACCAACACTGTATTTAGTCTGTGCTATATCCACAAACTGACGTAACAGCTCTTGATTTTGTTGAATGATTTTCAGAGATTGATCAAGATTGAATAAATTCCACCAGGTTATTTTTACATCACGCACTAAAACGAGTCGAATCTCATCAACATCATTTGATGCAGCTTCGGCTTCAAATTCAGCTGCCTGTTCACGTAAATCGAGTTTCCCAGGAAACGGAATTGCCTGACTAAGTCCAAATTGGGGTGCTTGTGTCATTCCTACTTGTGATGTATCAAATGTATCCGTAGGCAGATTCAGAACATTGAAACTCAGTATAGGATCAGGCAATGTGCCAACTTGTGAAGGGATTGCAGCAAATGCTTCTGCTCTAGCCTTTATTTCAGCTAAACCTGGATTACCCACTAAGGCCAAGTTGATTGATTCTTCGAGAGTGAGAATTTCTCCTGTGGGCAAATCATTTGCCAAAGACGCAACTGCTTCTGCGATGTTCGATTGATAATCTTTAGTTAGTCCTTCTGTGCTTTCCAACTCATCAGCAAATACAACACAGGGTGACAAAATCAGAAGAAAATAATGAACTATATTTATGTACCAAAACCTTTTTACACACATGATAAATATCCTATCGGGGTATACTATTGCTTAAAGTAGAGACTAATTATTAATAGACTAGTTCTTATTCTTAGTTATTCTTCAATATAGAATATATTGAGTTATATAGAATATAAAAAACACTTATTCATCAATAATCTTGCTGATAAACCGTACCATAAAAATACACGCCACAGCCTATCAGCAAGGAGTTTTTTTAATTAGGCTTCACTTCTTTCCTTATTCGTTTTCTATGACCATGTCGCCATGATTAGTTCTTAAACATCGGTAATAATAGGGTAGAGCCACGTTTTAACAGTAATATATAAACTGCACTAACGTACACTGTTGAAATTAACAATATTATTTTCTTTCATTTACCAAATCATTCTCTCACTCCTAAGAATAAAAACTTGGGAGTTTGACATAGGTCAAGCATTAAAAATCACCCTTTATATATTTACATCAATTTTTATTTAGAAAAACTTTGTCGAATATAAGACATTACCTCCTTTATATCTGCATCAGATAAACTTGGATTACCTCCTCTCGCAGGCATTGCCATAGGTGATCCCTCACTCTGAAATCCATTTTTAATATTAGCAAATAACTCACTATCAGGCTTTGATAAGCGCTCGCTGAACTTGGGGACGCCTGGAATCGCACCTTCACCATTGGCAGCATGACATGCAACACAGGTTTGTTTATAAATAGACTCGCCATCAGCACCGGTGGTATTTGCAACTTTCACTACATTACTATCGTTTACGACAGCGATATAATTACTGGATTGCAAAAATGCCAGAATATCGCGTGACTGTTGCCCGGTAAAACCTGCTCTGACACGCATATGCGCAACGATTAACCTCCATTTATCATCTCTGAATTCCTTAGGGTCGCGCATATTATGACAACGGGAGCAATTATTAGCCCATTCTTTAGCGCCTCGTATACTATCTCCCGCTTTACTGTCATCCTCCGCAGCATTCACCATACCGGAAAATAACATAAGGATAGAGACAAAACCGAATTTGACAATGTTGCGATTTAGATCGCATCTTAAGTTTTTTCTGTAATTAATCATGATTGAATCTCCTTAGAAACCATATGTTAACTGGATGAGCAATTGATCTTGATCTGTTGTTGTACCAGCAAGCCCATCATTAAACTCATAACTCATTTTCGCTATAGCATTCGGCGCAAACAAGTAGTTCAGTCCAAGCGCCCACTGCTCCTGTGCTTGATCTGCATGATTCGAATTGTAGTCTCCGTAACGTACGACAGCTTCAAATTTCGTTGGCAAAAATTTATAGGACAGTTGTGTATACAATGCTTCCCATTCCTGACTGTCTGGGGCAGCACTCGTAACCAGCGCAGCGACCTGCTGACGAACATATTCCCCGCGTAAATCAAAACCCTTCCATCGTGTAAAGAAATCTGCTCCGATAACATCGTAATCTCTGTCAGACTCTCCGGGTATTGCAATATCTCCAAATGCACCCGAAAACCCTATTTCAGTATTGGGCAATGGTGTTAAGGCAACACGTCCACCAAACGTTTTATTATCATCAGCATCGTTTGTTGAAGCATTGTATTCTACTGCTTCTATTTCATCCCCCGCCCCATTAAGTTCCAGAATAGGGCCATTACTCACATACAATGCATAATTTGCATTGATTGTTTCGCTTACTGGAAATCCACCTCTCAGCTGTACTCCGAGCTCTGATGTCGGCGCTGCCTGATCATGTCCGAAACCCACGGGTGCAGTAACCATTTTATTTATCCAGGTTGGATGCAGATTTTGTCGAAATTGGCCGACCGGGCTGAGAAATTTACCTGCAACGAGAGCCATGTAGTCATTCATGAACCAGTCTACGGTCAGATATTCTAACCCGAACTCAGTACTACCATCATCTTGAACTTCTACTTCGAATTCCGACTCAAGTAAGAATAAATCCTTGTATTGATAGTGGAAGATAGGTGCAAACAGTGCTTGATTAAAGCTGTCATCTTCAGCTGAATAGTTCAAGGCACCGTAACCAGCCAAATGAACACCTGAGTCAAATGATTTCCATTCCGCTTGTTCACTTTTTGCAATTGCAACCTCTTGCTTTACTGCTTGCACTTCTTCCTTGGTTGCTGATTGTTGTACTTGTTGTTTAAGTAAATTTTTAATTTCATTGAGTTGATTTTCTAATGACTCAATCCGTGCTTTTAATGCCTCCGTATCTTCATTAGCTAAACTAATAGTAGAAAAACTTAATAAAACTAATCCTAGACATATGTTTAATATCTTTGTATTAGAAAATGGATTCATTTCCTTACCCTCCCGTTAGAATAAAGTCTTTAACAGATATAGTTTAGAACATAGGAGCTACACACAGATCAAGTAAATAATGAACCATCGATTTTCGATGCGTTTTTAAATTTAGATATGAAAACTAAAAAAATAGATACTTTGGATATGGAGTTTTATAATGTGATTTCTTCTAAAGCAACGAAAAGAAGAGTCGAAGAGTATATGTAATTTTTATCCTCAATGTATTATTCATCTAACACTTTTCTTGTATCTTCCAATGTGCGGTCTACTTTTTTCAGAATAAAATCTACCTCTTTCATATAATCAAGGTCATATTTACTCATACTAGATTTAATTTGAAGTGATTCTTCAGTCATTTTATTGCGCAAAATGAAAACAGTACGTTGAAGTTAATTCAGCTGAGAGTTAAGACTTTCTATACGAGCTTGCTTATTTTCCCTATTTTTTAATGCCTTTTTGTAATGCAGTTATTTTTTCCGAAAAATATCATATGTAAATAATGTGTTTTCACTAAACAACTCAAATATTACTTACGTACGAAACCCTCTTGCTCTATCAAATAAATCTGTAATCCAATAAACTTGCGCACCTATAGCAGCAAAAGGTAACAATATCCATGTCACATTAAATAGGGCAAGTATCAAAACAATAATACAAAAATCAGCACGACTTAATTTATGGAAGATATAAATCAACCAATCTACGGTATTGGCTGGTTGCTTGAAATCGATGGCGCGTTCTTCTCGAGTTTTTGAATCTTCTTTTTGTTTATTTCGAGCATAGTAAAACAAGTCAACGATGTAATCGATAAACGCCCCTGTTGCTGCTGCACAACCTAACCAAAACCAGAACGGTTGATTCAAAACCTGGCTTGTTCCATAACCGAGGGCTGCGAAGAAACTGGCATCAACCATCCAGTCGACCATATCATCAAATTTAGCACCAAATTCAGATGACATATTTTTTACACGTGCAACTTCACCATCACAATTATCAAGCGTATAACTTATTGTAAGTAATAATGACCCTATGATATTAAAAACGTAATTCCCTAACATAAAGCTAACCGCGCTTAATAATCCAAACAATAATGATAAGGCTGTTATCTGATTAGGTGTGATTGATGTCTTTAGTAAAATCGGTGTTAAACGACATGACAATTGTCGAACTAAAGGAAATAGTTGTGTCGGTGCAACGTTAGTTTTTGTAGTCATGATTTATATCTAATAATTTTCTCTATCTATATTTAATATTCATAATTATGATTTGCTAGTATCTGAGTTAAGCTGCCGTAATTTATGCTGTGCATGTAATGCGAATAGTGGTGCACCAATTGATGCGCCAATCAGGAAATATAATTGCCAATCGAGCCAGATGATTAAAGCAAACAAAAATAATACATCATCGAAATTAAAACCGGCAATTCCTGGGTAAGCTTTCTCACCTGTCGCTTCTTTTAACTGATCTATTTGTTCGGTCATTACTGATGCGGCAACAACGCCATTGCCGGCAACAAACCCCATTATGACAGCTACTAATTCAGGAATTGAATCTCTTGCACCTATTCCGATTCCAACAAAAAATAATGCTGTTACCGTAACGTCACTAAAATAATCAAACTTATGTCCCCATTCACTACATTGATTACGCATACGAGCCAGTTCACCGTCAGCGCAATCCAGTAACGTAGATAATATCCATATAAACCCGCCCATTACTTCCCAATAGCGAATTCCACTTGCAAAAGTAACGCAAGCTATTACGCCAGTAATCAAACGTAATACTGTTAAATGATTAGGTGTTATCGGACTATCGAGTATTGGTATAATAAAGAGTCGCGCAATTTTATGCGTCCAGTTATCACTTAACATAAATCAGCCCCATTCTTAACTTAGTGTTGATGACCACTATGATTATCCGTATTTTGTATTACAGGCTCTTGAACTATTTCCTCTTCTTCACTTTTTATTTTCGGTTCAAGATCAATGTTTTCAACTTCTATTGCACTTTGATCATGAGAGTGTTGATGTTCAGTGGGAAGATCAATATTGCTGTCAACATGATTTCCCATAGACTCTAGCGCTTCGCTCTGAGCTCCTTCTATCGCTTCTCCATGTTCATGGGAATGACCATCTCCTTCAGATTGAGGTAGGGACATAACTCCAAGTCCATATCGGTAAACAGCTTCTGAACCCAGCCATCCTGTTCTTGCAAGAAATAATGCTGCAATAGAAAGGAACATGATAAAAAACCATGATCCATTTTTAATCTGTTTAAATAAGAACACACTCCACAACACAACCGGTAAAAAAACTGCCAGTGTGATTAGCGCCCAGTTTCGATGCAGCGTCATCGCTTCATGCGATGGCGTATCATGAGCAACACTATTATAGGCAAGCCAGCCAAAAAAAGCCGTGACCAATGCTGCTGCATAACCGATCCATAAATTATAGCGGGCCACTAATTGTAGATGCCCGCGCAACGATGATTGATCCGATAAAAAAATCGAGCCAAAAAACAAAATCACCGAAGTAAACAACAGACCAATCGAAAAGTGGACAAAGATTGGATGCCAATTCGGAATAATTTCAATCATAGTTAACTCCATTAATTATTGTTTTCACGTATTTCAAGATCATTAATAATATTTTTACCACCAGAGTTAACCTTAATGACCTCATCGACAGGTGAAACAGTGATGACACCATCATCATATGTTCCTACGTAGGCATTCACAGTTATACAGTCTATGATTTTCTTGACTCCAGGTTCTTCTGTTAAAATCTCTATACGTGCATGAGTAAGCAAGTCAGGCATTTCAAACAAACTACGAGGATTTTCGTAGCCACTTACAAAATCAACAATGACATGTGGCACGCCTATTTCTTTAAGTTTTACTTTTACTCTTTCCAGCATTTCATTACGTATGATTGCTGTGACTTTTTGTAATTTCATTGACTAACCCTCTAATTAAAACTTAAACTTCATGTTGCAATAATAATTGTTTAAATATGTTTTATACGTTTTGCTACAGTGCCTGGTGGATTGTTGTACCAACCTTTATCTTTTAGTTTTATTTTCCCATCCCTAATCTTGACCACTGTAAACATGCCTCCCATTTCGATAGGGCCGAATGGACCTTCGCCAGTCATCATTGGAAGTGTATTGCGTGGCCCTTTAAATCCTGCTCCATGATGCATGCCCGCATGTTTACTATTCTGCATACCACCCATGTCACTCGTTTCTCCTTTTGCTGCTTTTTCAGCCATGGCAAGATGTTCTGAATGTTCCGCCATCCCGCTTTCACCCATAGGAACATAACCTGGCAGTAATGATTTAACCTTGTCTGCAATACCGGATTGATTCACGCCCAAAGGATTAGCAATACCATGTCCCATTGCATTCATTGTGTGATGTGACATATGGCAATGAAATGCCCAGTCACCAGGTATGGCGATAAATTCGATGTCACGTGTTTGACCTACAGCAACAATCTCTGTTGTTTCAGGTCGCCAGGCGGATTGTGGCCAACGACCACCATCGGAGCCTGTTACCCAATATTGATGTCCATGCAGATGAATCGGATGATTCCACATAGAAAGATTAGCCATACGGATACGAACTCGTTCTCCCGTACGCGCAACAATTGGATCGATAGCAGGAAAGACCTTGCTGTTCATTGTCCAAAGATCAAAGTTTACCATGATTGAAGGATCAGGACGATACGTTCCGGGACGCAATGCCCAATTGTGTAGCACGAAACAATAATCACGATCGATCGGAACTTGTTCACCCTCTTTAGGATGAATAATGAACATCCCCATCATACCGACACCTAATTGAACCATCTCATCCGCATGAGGATGATACATATGTGTTCCATGTTGTTTTAAAGTAAATTCATAGGCAAAAGTTTCACCCGGTTTGATATGTGGTTGATTAAGACCGCCAACACCATCCATACCTGAAGGCAATAAAATACCGTGCCAGTGAATTGTTGTGTGTTCGGGTAATTTATTCGTGACTAATATTCTGACACGATCACCTTCTACTGCTTCGATAGTAGGTCCTGGTGTCGAACCATTGTACCCCCAGCACTTTGCTTTACAGCCAGGTGCAAATTCGTGTTCAATTTCTTCAGCAATTAAATGAAATTCTTTAACACCATTTTTCATTTTATAAGGCAATGTTGTACCGTTAAGCGTTGTCACCGGAACATAACCACTACGTTTACTTTTATTCGATACCTTATTAATACTTTCTTTTTTATCTTGTATAACATTAGTCTCTGCTTTGGCACTGTATAAAAAACCAAGCCCAAGTAGACTAAGAGAAGAAGTTAATAAATTACGTCGTGAAAACATGTTCTATACCTCAATGATGAGTATTGTTATGATCAGAATTTGAGTTCATCTCTTTTATATGACTGTCAGTCACTTCAGAGTCATGTTTATGCCTTTCTATATTTTTTGATGAAGAAGAACTTTCTGGTAAACCTAAACCAATTACTTTTGCAAGATCTGAACGAGCAACCCAATACTCTGTTAATGAATCAATATAATTTCGGTAAGCCTGTATTTCCTGTTGTCGAACAAACAACAATTCAAATGCATCCACTAACATATAGTTCTGTTCTTGTTGGGTGAATTTAACGACTTGCTCTTTCGCTGGTAAATATTCATCACGATAATATTCACAAAGTTCACGTGCAGCCCGAATACGATGAACGGCCGATTGCACTTCATTGCGTATTAATGTTTGAAGTGAATGAAATCGTGACTTACTCTGTTCTAATAACGATTCCATGCGTGCAATCTCTGCTTGCTTTTGATCAAAGATAGGTATCTCAACTGAAAAATCAGGACCTGTTACCCGGCCTCCATCCGGATCTCTTTCACTGCTTACACCGAATGATGCGCCTCCGATCCATCGATAATCCCGAATCATTTCTAATGCTTCCGAAAGTTGATCGATTTCTTTATTTGCGGCTTTTAGATCAAGACGTTGTTTAATCGCTTTCTCTTCCATTGACTCCAAATCAGGATCAGTTTCAGGCAATTCTGAAAGTCCTTTTTCTATCGACCATTGCCTGTCAGTACCCGTTAATGCAAGAAGCGCATTTAAATTATCTCGTGAACTTTGCACATCGGCTTGAGTACGTAACAGTTCTAATTTCATTTCTGCTGCAGCACTGCGTTCTTGTGCTAATTCAAGTTCACTCAAATTGCCTGCTTCGTCAAAACGTTGTGCTAATTCATAAGAAGTCTGGGCTGACGATGCTGCAACATTTTGAATATCTGCGAGTTGTTGTTTTCCCTGGAGTTGATAAAAAGATCTTTGTACTGATGCAGCTAATTCGATTACCGCATTGGATACGCGTAATTTAGCGCGCTCAAACTCAGTTGCAGCAATTCGCATACGCGCAGGACGCAATAATAAATCGAGAAATTCCTTGGTAATACCAAACTCGGTATTGTTTCCGCCTGCCCCACCTTTTGGAAAGCGAATACTGGCAAACAAGACTGGATTACTCAGTAAACCTGCTTGAACCAAATCCGCTTGTGCAATACCGAGCTCTTCATACTCTGATTGTAATTGCCGATTATTAAGCAAGGCGATTTGTACAACAGATTCAGAAGTTAATGGTTCTTGAAGAATCTGATTCAGTGCCGCTTTAACCTGACTATCCTCTTCTCCACCTTTATACCAATGCACTTTTTGAGGAATGCGCTCATTTACCAAACGCTCAACCTCATCAAAATTGCCATCACGCGGCACATGTGTACAACCAGCGAGAAATACAATTAATAATAACAAACTTACTTTATAAGAAATTTTAACTACGCCCACAATTCAACTCTCCAGAGCTTTAGTCATGAAAAATAAGGTGAAAAATACTTACACCGGTCTATTCAAAAACCAGTCAAGTACAAGGAGGTTGAATTGCTTAATTCAGTAGAACTGTAAAGCGTTTAAATGGTAGGAGGATGGCCCGTTCGGGTTGAGTCGATATTAGTTTGTCAGGCAAATCATAGTCTGCTTGGTAAACTAAAGGATTATCAAAAGCATATAAGTCTTGTGAAAATTTAATTTTATTTTTTAAATCATGATTTTTTTCACTGTTTGTCGTGACGCTTAAATCATCACAATCACAAACCCCTAAACAATGCTCTTCATTTTCAACAACTATTTCATCTATCGCATTATCGTTTTCTGTAGTATGGCAATCTGATACTTCAGCTACAGAGTCTATAAGGTTATTGACATCATCTACCAACGCCATACAGGTCTGACACAAAAGCAACAACCAACTACCCAAAAATAAGGAGAGTGTGACAGATGCAATATTTCGCTGTTTATTTTTAAGCTGTATCAGCATACATATATATATTTTGATAGGGATATCTTGCAATAACTATCGCTCAATCCTTCGACAATATCAAGGAGTGGTTTTAAATTTATGATTATTATGAGATTCTTTGACTTAAAGAGATGCGCCTAACCTACCCTCTTTCAGTATTTATACATTTACTCCGCGTCTTTGGCAACAACCAGCTAGAACTCCATTGATCGCTACGACAGGGACTGATTTTATCTTTAGCTCATGAATAATAATCTCGCAGGATGGACAGGCTAACTCATTAACTAAATCAATTGTTTTCTGACAAATCGGACAACCTGCACTGAATGATTCAACCTTATGTTTAGTCTTTTTATTTCTCCTATTGAAGTATCATTTTTTAATATATTTAAAGAGTTTGAATATAGATTTAATAATCGCGATATAAACTTATATAACAACTTATTAACATCTATTTTAGTTACGTTTCACCCTGATTACTAAATTTTTTGTTATTCCTGTCATATACTATTAACAAATCATTCCATGAACATTTATTATTACTGCATTACCCATTCATTTACTTACATAAATAAAATTAGCAAACAATGAATAATAATAGACCTTGGGATGCACAATTAGCTTTTTTTCTGGTTTATTCGTTAAGAAAAAGCCGAATTAGTCCTAATCACCTGACGACTATTAGACTTTTGTTCGGGGTACTGGCCGCTATTTTATTGTCTGTCAACGATCACTTGCTATCAAACCTTGGGGCATTGTGTTTTGTTATCTCCAATTTTCTTGACCATGCTGATGGAGAGTTGGCTCGGTTGTCTAACAAAATGAGCAGGACTGGTCACTATTACGATCTAGCTAGTGATGCCATTGTTAATATTATTCTGTTTTTAGGGATTGGTATTGGGCTGAGCCAGTCAGACATGGGTTTATGGGCACTGCTTATGGGTATTTTAGTCGGTATATCTGTAGCAGCGATATTTTATATGCGTAACATAATTGAGAACACGATAGGTAAAACAAAAGCAAGACAACCCCATTTTGCACGTTTTGAGGCTGAGGATGTACTTTATTTATTACCACTTATCACCTACTTTGAGTGGCTTATGCCTTTTTTAATATTTGCAACAATTGGGGCACCCACTTTTTCATTATTGGTATTAAGAAAATATACAGCTTTAAATGCCTGAAGCTTAAAATGGATTAATTTAATAATTGCTTTATCTGTTTAAGCCTTTTGTTCCTTCCACAAACAAAAACGATAGTAATAATTTCAAAAAAAAGAAAAGGCAATTTATTCAAGCGTTATGTTGACTTGGTTTAAGTGCACTATAAAGCGCAATTGTTCCGTAAATGGTACTGAAGGTTTGTCGCTGAGTTACTTCAACAAATCCGGCCTGCTCGAATAGCATGACGAGTTTGCCCGAAACATTATCTTGTGTATTCTTATAACCATCAAGAAGTTGAATCAATAGAAACAATCCTCTCATCAAAATATTGTCTGCGCGTCCCCAGTCGGCAACGTGTAACTCTCCTCCTGGTTTAAGTACCCTGAATATCTCCTGAACTGTGCGCTCCTTGTTTTCCCATGACAGGTGGTGAAAGAATAAGCTTGATATTACCCGATCAAAGTGTGCCGATAGATAAGGCAAACTGTAGGATAGTGCATGGTCGAACTGTACCGAGACATTAGTCTTTTGTGCTTTGCGAGACGCGAGAGACAGAATGGATGGATCAGCATCAACTCCAGTGATAATTGCTTGTGGTTGGTGTTGTTTTATCCAAATTGCCAAGGTGCCTGTTCCAGAGGCTAGATCTAGTACCTGCTGACCCGGTGCGAAGCATGCTTGTTTTATCAGTGCCTGCTTGAAACTACGCTCCCTTGTGGTAGCACCAACCACAATATCATAGTAAGGAGTAAGCCAGTGAAAACCAAGTGCTGGTACGTATTTAGATTTAAATGGTTTCTGCGTTATGCCTTCTTGGTTTCACTCAGCTAACTTTTTAATACCTGATCTAAAGAGGCTCTGCATTTTTCAACTATAGCTACAGAAAACAAATGTTTGGGATGTTTACGTGACAAGTTATAAAGGAGTCCCTACTCCAGCAGCTTTAAGCACTTCCATATCCACTCCTTTTCCATGACAACAATCTGCCAAAACACCATTCACGGCCACAGCAGGCACTGATTTTATCCCTAGCTCATTAATACGAGACTGTACTTCAGCATCATGTGTATCATGAATAATAATCTCACAGGAAGGACAGGCCAGTTCATTAACCAGATCAATCGTTTCCTGACAAACCGGACAACCTGCACTGAATATTTCAACCTTACGTTTAGTCATTCTACATCTCCTTAGGTAATCGATTTCGATTCGTTTTCACAGGCAGCACAAAAACCACGATTACCTATTGATTTAATTCTTGACTGCCATATAACAGACACCATTAATCCAATAATACCTGAATAAATTAGCACATTGGTTTCGAACAAAGTTTTTCCAAGTAAAATAAACATGGAAGAAATCACACCAAGATAAATCGGTTTATATTTTTTATTATCCTTCGCACCAATTATTAAACCTGTAATGGTTAATATTAAAAACAAAGTTAGAAAAGGAAATAGATACGGTGTGTAATTAATGAAATTTATACCTAACGCACCTAACATGCCGGTATACAATGGCCAACAAAATGGACAAGCCAGCTTGGGCAATAAAGCTAGTATAATGACAGGTATTGCTGTGATTCTTAATCTTGCACCCGATACTTCATCAATACCACTCTCTTCCGTTTTTGCTTTTTGAATTGCATTGATTATTTTCTCTAAAGGGGGAACACCACTAAACACATTATCAGTCTGAGTATACATTCGACATTGGTTAGCATTGTTTGAATCTTTTGATTCATCAATGTCTATTCCGTCAAACAGAATTGTTGGTGAGCCATACTGACGTACATATTCTAGAGACGATGAGTTGTTCACCTCCCATTCCTGCCAATGGGGTTTAACATTCATTTTTGTAAATGCTTGCAATAACAACAGACGAGTTGGCTTAATATTTGGACAGCCTTTCTCGTACACAAACTCTACCAAAGGCACTTTATGCACTCCTCTTCCCTAATGAATCAAGGATAGGACAATCGCTGATTGGTGCTTTGCCTGGACAAGCATCAACTAATTTTTTTAAGCTTTTTTCCATACGCCGCAATATTTTAATCTTGTTTCCAATATCGTTTAATTTATCTTCAGCTAAATGTTTAACATCGTTACATACGGTGTTTGTATCAGATTTAATGGAGAGTAATTCATCTATCTCCTTTAGAGAGAATCCAAGTTCTTTTGCCTGTTGTATAAAAAAGAGTCTATCTATAGCATCGCCGTTATACTGACGATAACCACTTTCTCTCCTTTGCGGCTTTTCCAACAATCCTTCTTTTTCATAGTAGCGAATTGTCTCAACGCTAATCCCTGATTCTTTGGCAATCTGTCCGATGGAATACATAGATATAACGCCTCTACAGTTTTCGATGAGTTAAGTATAAACCCTGAAGTTCACTATAGAGTCAAGAGTTGAGTAGATATAATGGTATATTTTCCAGAATTAAATATACCCTAAATCAAGATAAGGATGGAAAGTGAAACTATAATGATAGGTTTCGTAATAATTTGTGCACCTAGAGATCCAAACAACGATAACAGCGTAATTAATAATGCACTTAATTATAAAGGTGGCGATTATTTAATTGTGGTTTCTAATTTTTTATTGCCCTCCTTCCTGTTTTAATAAAATGTTGCGCCAACTATTAGTAATAAATAATTGATTAAAAATGACCTGCCCAGTAACAGTAACACTATTAAAGTTAGGGCTTGAGTAAATTATTATTATAATTCCGGATGTGTGGACATGACAAATCGTGGTGATAATAGTTTTGTTTCGATTTTTTGTAGAGTCAATATGATTTAAAAGTAATCGCGATGATTGTTGCTTTTGAAAAATAGAAACACAGTATAGATACTTGTCTAGATACCGTGTTTCTATATATGAAACTACATTTCTAACTGAAAACCGACATACCAGGTTCGTGGAGCACCTGGACGAGGACCATGTGGTTGTCGGGAAACAATATATTCTTCATCAAATACGTTTTGCATCCCGGTAAAAATTTGTACATCTTTTTTTACGTCGTAATAAACTGCGAGATCAACGATCTGGTAAGAATCAGTTTTACCAAATCGTGCATCAGCCGCACCATTGCCATTGACCTCGGCACTGACGTTATTAGCGCTGGTAAAGGTCTCATCGACAATGTTGGCCCTTACCGATGCACCCCAGCGAGCGAAGTTAACCGAACTACCGACACTGAATTGATACTCAGGGATATAAGGTACTTTATTGCCCGCACTACCAAAGCTAAAGATAGATTCAGGATCGGTTGACGTTGAATTATTTTGTTGCTCAGCATTGGTGTAAGTGAAGGCAATAAAATAAGGGTTACTAAACGCCCAGTTCTTTGCCAGACCTAAATCGAATTGACCAGATAATTCCAAACCGTAGGAATCAACTTCACCAAAGTTTTCATCATTGCCGGTGCCGGTACCGCCAATATTGTTAACAACGATTAAGTCTTCGAACTCAGTTAAGAAACCAACGGCTTCTGCTGTAAGTACGCTATCATTACTTGCATAGCGCAATCCAAGTTCATAACCGGTGCTGGTTTCTTCTTCGAGATTATTATTGATTGCACCTCCTGGTGACGGTGGTGAGAAACCAAAGTGAACGCCACCAAATGCTTGCAATTCACTTGTGAAGTTATAACCGATTCCAATACCACCACCTAACATATCCAGGTTGGTTTCTCGGGTTGTTCCCGCATTATAATCAACACGTTCAAGGTCGAGATATTCGTAGCGAACACCTGGTGTAAACCACCAATCGCCGAGTTCAATATGATCTTCCATGTAAACAGCATAAGCACTGACTTCATCTTCCCTGTCTGCCTGCGAACCAAGTGCACCAAACGTTATACTGGTAATCGCCCCCGTTGCATCCTGATTATAAACATCATTCTGTTGGAAACGATCTTCCTGATCTCTGTGGTAACGAATACCAATGGTCAAATCATGTTTAAGTTGACCGGTGTCAAATCGAAGGTTGCCTTCGGATTGAATACCGGTCGAATAATACTCACGGTTATTAGCGCGTACACGTAAACCACAAGCCAGGTTACCTTGTAAACATTGTAGGCCAGTGCCATTTTGAGAACCGGCTAATGCAGCGGATAAACTGTCATTAGCAGCTAAGCCACCTACTGCAGCACGAATATCATTTAATTTGTACCAATTACGTGCAAACTTATTGTAATAGACCGTTGTAACCAGATCGAAATCTTCTGTTGGAGAAACAAAATGACGCAGGTAGCTTCGATGTTGCTCGCGTTCGATATTGTCAAAACGGGATGCTGAATAACGTCTAAAAGGATCTGCACGGAAATCTGCAGTACTCAAGCCAAGATAGGTTTCATCTGCGTCAGCATCACTAAAGCCATACTTAAATTCAAAACGTTGATACATATTTGTTAATGGCTCCCAGGCTAATTTCACCATGGGTTCAATATTTTGAAACCCTGTGTCTTCCGTATCATTAAAACCAGGGGCTGTATCAATCGTTTTAAAGCCATCAACGCCTCTGGCGTAACCTTCAAATAAAAAGCCAAATCGACCGGCTTCATTCTCAAAAGAATTTCCATAAACTGCGTGCGTTCGATATTCATTATCTTCGCCATACTGCGCACGTAAGAAAGCACGTTCCGTATAGGGAATCGGTGTAGATAAATAATTAATAGCGCCACCAGTTGTATGTGGTCCGTACTTGATTTGACTGCTTCCTTTTAAGATTTCGAGTCCACTCATGCGTCCGGTAGTTGGAGAATAATAGGCTGAAGGTGCTGCATAAGGTGCAGGAGCCGCGAGAACACCGTCTTCCATTAAGGTTACCTTTGCACTACGTGATGTATCAACCCCTCGAAGGCTAATATTAGGGAATAAACCGTATCCATCATCTTCACGAATATAAACACCCGGAACCTGACGTAGCACACGATTGATATCGTCATAGGAAAATTCTCTAATTGATTCATAATCGATGTAATGAGCGGAACCGGGGATGGTATAGACCGCTGATGGATCACCGATAATACTCACTTGTGATAAGACTTCTGGAACTGACTGCTCTTCAGCACCAGCTGCATCGGCTTTTGTTATTGTTGTAGTGGTTACCAGTAAAAAGGCAAAGGCAGAATACATTGCCTTCTTTAATATTTTGTAATGTACCATTATTCCTCCCAATTTTAATATTCATTCTAAATTATAATAATAATTATTCTCATCTAACAATCAAAACAACCTGCTAGGTTGTTATGTAGAAAATATGTTTAAGGGTGTTTAGTAGGTAATAAGATCGAGATCGTTAAATTGCTCTTCTAACGCCTCTGTAAGACAACGCTTAGCATCGCAAGCGCATGTACCACATTGATTACTGACACCAAGCTTTGATTCAAGGTGGCTCATACAATTTGCCCCATCCTCTACCACTTGTTTGATGTCAGTATCGGTTATTGCATTACAAACACAGATGTACATAAATTATTAATCGCTAGTTATTCTTTAAACATTAATAGTAATTGTAATAAAAATGAGAATTATTATCAAATAGAAATTACTAAAAACCTGATGTAATTAAATAATTAGGTTTTTCAAAAACTTACATTTTGATTGTAAATAATTTTCCATAGCAACCTTGCCAATCAAGCCAAGTTGTTTTTATTGAGTACATGTGAAATTGAAACCTCAATCACTGCTTTTGAGATAGGTATAGACTTTGAAGTTAAGCATAGAGTCAGGGCCAAAGAATTAGTTCTTTTCGTTTAATGGTAATGCCAAGTCTTCAAGAAAAAATGCTGCTAGATCGTGTCGTCCAGAAAGCCCCGCTTTTATGTAGATGGATCGGGCTTGTTGCCTGGCAGTCGCTTCACTCACCTCTCGAATGTAAGCCACTTCTTTATGACTCAAACCCTTCAGAAGAAATAATGCTATTTCTTTTTCAGATGGCGTCAAATCCCAACGCTCAAATTGATTATTAACCGAAGCGCCCAAGCCTTGTAATAAGGCTTGTGTCTCGTTTCGCCATTCAGTCGCCTCCTCCCTATGCTTCTGTAATTCCCTCCCCATTTCCTTCATCATCAAGCGAGATTGTTTTGCTTCTTTCAATAAACGCAAGGAAATTGCCAAGGCACCGATGATGGATATAGTAAATACAATCCCTTCTATTACGATATGCAAGCTTTCAGTCCCTTCTTGAATATCGGCAAAAATATCAATTGCTGCGAGTAAACCGATAAGCACAAAAGCGCTTAACAAAAACAATCGAAAACGACCTTCAAACATTATTTCATTTAAATCTAACATCTTGATTCGTATGGACTTCACATATGTAGGATAGAGATTTTCCAAGTAAGTGCGCATATTACAACTAAATAGTTGTGAATCAATAGCATTGGACTTGGAGATTAGATATGGAACAAAACAATGAAATAAAAGTGTGGGATATTCTGATCAGGATTTTTCATTGGTCATTAGTCATTGCTTTTTTTATAGCCTATTTTTCGGGAGAAGAAGAAAACATTTGGCACATTTATGCCGGGTATACTGTTTTGGGATTAATCTCTTTTCGTGTCATATGGGGTTTCATCGGAACAAAGCATGCGCGATTTTCTGATTTTATTTATTCACCACAAACAGTATTTCAGTATTTAAAAGGGTTAGTAATGAAACACCCAAAACACTACCTTGGACATAACCCAGCAGGTGGTTGTATGGTAATCCTTTTATTAGCCAGCCTATTCGTTGTAACAGTGAGTGGTCTAAAAGTTTACGCTATTGAAGAAGGCAAAGGTCCTTTGGCAGATTCAAGTGAGATAGTGTTAATTAGCGAATCATACGCCAGTGCCGGTGAATACGAGTACGAAGAAAAAGAAGAACAAGAGGATGAAGAAGAGTTCTGGGAAGAGATACATGAAGGCGCAACAAATTTCACATTAGCATTAATCTTTCTTCATATTATTGGTGTCATTGCTTCAAGTAAACTTCATAAAGAAAACCTGATCAAAGCGATGATAACGGGTAAAAAGAAAATTAATGAATAATAGTATTAATTATAATGGTGTTACAACCACCTTCTCACATTACTAATATATTCTTTATATATATCGCCATGTACTTTGCCGAGATATTCTTCCTCGAGAGCGACTTGTACATCAATCAGTGCAACACCAAGCAATAAGACAACCAACGTAATTGCATTAGGTATTACAAGAAAAAATCCCAAAGAGTTTAATTTCATTCCCAAAAATATGGGATTCCTTGAAAGTGAAAAAACTCCATTGGTGACCAACTCCGTTTTATTTTCTTCATCAATACCAATTCGCCAGGAGTTACCCATTTGAGTTTGTGATACCCAAATCCAAACCAGTGATGCGACCATCAAAATTAACCCTAAAAATATTAAAATTTGGTTTTCTAACCACAGGATGGGACCTAACAACGCATAATGTTCAGGAAAGAAAGAGAAGATAATCACTGCCAATATACTGAAAAAGGGCAATATCTTGAAATAGAATCCAATTACACCGTATGCCCCAGATTGATTAAGTAAAACATACGCATTTATGCCTGTTTTTTTCCATATAATGATTGTTCTGAGCAGAAACACAGCAAAGAAAAATATAAACAAATATATGGGTAAAAACACTCTTAATAAATCAGTCATACTCTAAAAATAATACGAATTTAATTCACATGCCTCCGTGCTTCAATTGCTTCACTGAAGATTTGGTAACTTCCATATAGAACAACCGCTGAAATTATTGCGCCAATAATTAAATCGGGTATTGCTGAATCAAAGTATGCTACTAATAAACCAGCAGTTATTACGCCTAAATTTGCAATTACATCGTTCTTTGAAAAAATCCAAGTTGCTCGCATATGAATTTCACCCTGTTTATGTTTATTCAGTAAAACAAGGCAAACAATATTTGCGGTTAAAGCGATTAGTGAAATAACAATCATAACGGCAGAAATTGGTTCACTACCAAATATGAAACGTCGAACAACTTCGATAATTACCCCAAACCCAAGTAACATTTGAAACACGCCGCTCAACATCGCTGAATTCGCTTTAGCTATTGCCGTTTTACCAATAACGAATAATGCTGAACCATATACCATGGCATCCGCTAACATATCGAGTGAATCTGCAATTAACCCTGTCGATTCTGCATATAAACCGAACGCAAACTCAAATAAAAACATAACGCCATTAATGACTAATAAAACAATTAAGAGATTACGTTGGTTCTTTGGATCTATATCCTCATGACATCCACAATTGCTCATAGTATTTTATATTTCAATTTATCAATGAGGAGTGATGATTGAATTATCACAACAGTTATTATTGTTTGACTGACTCTCATATTCAAACTCGATAGTTGAATGCGATATCTGAAATGATTCATTTAAAATATCTTTTATTTGACCTTTGATCTTTTCTGCATCTTGATGTCCCGACTCAGAAATAACGACATGTGCTTCGAGTGACCGATCATGTTCATTTAATTCCCACACATGTAGGTGGTGTACTTCCTTTATATTTTCAATCTCCTCCAGTTTCTTGGTCACTTCATTGATATCGATATCTGTCGGTACACTTTGCATCAAAATCCTAATCACTGATTTTATTTCGACATAACCATGAAAAAGTACATAACCTGCAATCAGGAAAGTACAAACAGTATCCACAATGTACCATTCATAAAGAATGATAAGTGTGCCGGCAATGATAACCGCGACACTGCTGAGTGCATCTGCTACATTATGTAAAAAGGCAGCACGAATATTAAGACTGTCTTTTGACATGGTATAAGTCAATACAGCTGTTATTACATCTATAACTAATGCAATACAGGCAATGATAACGACGATCCAACCGGCTATCGGTTCGGTTTCAAAAACGCGCATGATGGCTTCAAATAGAAGATAGATCCCGATCAAGATCAATGTTGTTAAATTGATCATTGCACCGATTAATTCAGCACGCTTATAACCAAAGGTACGATTTTCATCCGCAGGCTTCTCTGCCCATCTTCTGGCAATCAGTGCAATTAGAAGTGATGCTGCATCGCTAAAGTTATGAAGCGCATCAGCAACGAGTGCAAGGCTTCCTGAAATAATTCCACCAATGACCTGTACTACGGTCAATACAAGATTGACAAATAGTGCAAGTATTAATCGCCTTATACCATCGGCATTTTTAACGTTTACATGTTCGGTGTGTACATGAGATGTATTCATGTTATTAGAATATCACAATATTAGATTGCATCTTTTCCCGCAGCACCAGTACTAATTCGAATTGCATTGTCTACTGGTAAAACATAGATTTTACCATCACGTCGTAAACCTGTATGAGCGTGCGTTTGTATTTCATGTACTATTTTTTCGACAAGTTCATCCTCACATGTTATTTCCATTTTAATACACGGCAAAAAGTCAAAACCGTCTTCAAGACGCTCTTCATTTTCTGTACCACCACGGCTTCTTCCAAAACCTTTGTAATTAGCTATGCTCATCCCTGTTAACCCATCAATCTTATGTAGCGCCAGAGTCACATTTTCAAGCATATGTTCTTTTATGTATGCAACTATCATTTTCATACTTAAATTCTCCAATATTGGCTTTAATTATTTTCAGGTTCAATATGAATGGCGAACCATTTATAAAGTGCGGGGATCACTAACAAAGTTAAAATGGTTGAGGTTACTATTCCACCCACGACCACTGTTGCTAATGGACGTTGAACTTCACTTCCTGTACCTGTAGAGAATAATAGTGGAATCATCGCCAGGATTGTTGTTAAAGCAGTCATCAATACAGGTCTTAATCTGAGACACGCTCCTTGAATAGATACTTCATCAATATTCATTCCCTTCTCAAATAATTGATTAAAGTAGGTTACCAGTACAATTCCATTCATTAAGGCAATACCAAAGAGTGAAATAAAACCGACAGAGGCCGGTACAGAAAGATTCTGCCCGCTTAACCATAAAGCGACCACTCCTCCTACTAGAGCCAATGGAATATTTAAGAAGATTAACGTCGCATTTTTAAATGAATTAAAACTGCTATAAAGCATAATGAAAATTAATAGTAACGTAACAGGAATAACAATTGCTAAACGCTTATTCGCTTCTTGTTGTAAACGATACTGCCCACCCCAAGTCACTAGATAACCAGGAGGTAACTCAACACTTTGATCAATTTGTTGTTGTGCTTCTTCGACAAAGGTAACAATATCACGACCGACAACATTACTTTGTACCGTAATAAAACGTTGATTGTTTTGTCGTGTGATCTGTCTTTGACCAACCAGTTCTTCAATCAAAGCGACTTGTTCAAGCGGCACTTTTATTCCATCAGGCGTTTCGATCAGTATTTGTCTAATATCGTCTTTTGTCGCTCTTGCTTCCGGTGTATATCGAACAAAAATATCAAAACGGCGTATCCCTTCAAAGATCTGCCCGGCAGAAACACCACCGACTGCGGCACTGATAACACTCTGCACATCTTCCAGATTTAAACCATAACGAGCAATCGCTTGCCTATCGGGACGAATGCGAAGTTGTGGAACACCCGATACCTGATCTACTTGAACATCTGCAGCCCCCTCAACTTCCTGTATCACTGCTGCTATTTCATCGGCTTTCTGTTTTAAAATATCCAGATCATCACCAAAAACTTTTACTGCGAGTTCCGCTCTGACACCCTCCAGTAATTCATCAACCGTCATTTTTATAGGTTGAGTTAAGTTCGCCTGAATGCCCGGGATGTTTTTTATTTTTTCCCGAATCTGATCTTCGATGAAAGATTGATCTTTAGGCTTACGCCATTCCGTATTTGGTTTAAGAATGACATACATTTCGGCGGAGTTAGTTGGATCAGCATGTGCTCCTACTTCACCACGGCCGATACGTGTCACCACCTTGGTAATTTCAGGAATTTCTAAAAAGCGCTTTTCAACTAACATGGTATTACGCTTACTTTCTTTTAAAGAAATAGACGGTGCCATAGTTAAGCGAACAACTATCGTGCCTTCATTCAACTTTGGTGTGAACTCAGCACCCAGTTGAGGAAAAATTGCACCGCCGATAGCAATTAAGATAAACGCAACGATTAATGCAATGATTCGGTTATGAACGAAATAGCGTACCAGTGGCGTATAAATTTTAAGTAACCATTTCACGATGGGTACATGATCTTCACCATCTTCATTTTCTTTCTGTTTAGGCTTGCTCATGACAAATGAGGCAAGTACAGGAGCGATAAAGATTGCAAATAACAAAGATCCCGTCATCGCCAATGCAATGGTATACGCCAAAGGCCCAAATGTTTTTCCTTCTACTCCTTGCAAAGTAAACAAAGGGAGAAACACGATCAGAATAATGACAATTGCAAAGACAATCGGCCTTCCCACTTCACGACAGGCACGGCCTACGATATGTAATACTGGCTCATCCGGACTTGCTTTGCGTAACAGGCGATCGATATTTTCGACCATGACAACACCGCCATCGACCATCATGCCAATTGCTATTGCTAATCCACCGAACGACATCAAGTTGGCAGAGATATCGAGAACATACATGCCTATCAAAGCAAAGAAGGCCGAAAACGGAATTGATATCGCAACGACAAAACTGGGCCGTAGTGCCCCCAAAAACACTAGCAGGATAATAACTACCAATACAACACCTTGAACCAAAGCATCTGTTACAGTCTTAACACATGCCTCAACCAGACTTTTTTGTTCATAATAAGGAACGATTCGAATCCCTTCAGGAAGTATCTTATTAATCTCACTTAATCTTTTTTCAACATCTGCAATCACTGTTGAAGAATTGGTACCAAACAATTTAATTACCATCCCGGCAATCACTTCCTCTACACCATTACGGGTTTGTAACCCTCTGCGTATAGCACCCCCTGTTTTAATACCCGCCAGATCTCCCAAAAAAATAGGGCTGCCATCTACAGTCTTTATGACTATATTATTTAAATCATCAATGCCTTTGGCTAATCCAACAGAACGGACAATAAACTCTTCAGAGTTCTTCTCGATGAACTGTGCACCGACATTTAGATTATTGGCACGAATACGTTCAATTACTTCATTTAACGATACCGAATAACGTAATAAAGCATCGGGGTTAATTTCCACATGAAATTGTTTTTCAAAACCGCCTATACCCAGTATCTCAGTAACACCTGGTACAGTTTGTAAATTGAATTTGACTATCCAGTCCTGAATCTCTCGTAGCTCTATCAGTGAATATTGACCGGTGGCATCTTCAAGATAATAAAACAGGATTAATCCCATACCAGTCGAAATGGGTCCCATTACCGGCTCACCAAAACCATCTGGTATTTGTTCTCTTGCTTCCTGCAAACGTTCGTTGACTAATTGACGCGCAAAATAAATATCAACGTCATCTTCAAAATAAACATTCACTACTGACAGACCAAAGTTGGATATAGAGCGAACATTATCGATGCCGGGTAATCCGGTCATAGCCACTTCCACCGGAAAGGTGACGTACATTTCGATTTCTTCCGGAGCAAGACCTTCCGTTTCGGTAAAGACTTGTACTAAATTTGGTGAGACATCAGGGAATGCATCAATGGGTATTTGCGTATAGGCCCGATAACCTGCAATCATTATCATGATGGCAAACAACACCATCAGTAATCGGTTATGCAGGCTAAAGTCGATTAATTTATCAATCATTTTTAAATTCTCTTTATTCGGTTTTAATTAGTGGCCATGACCATCGCCGAAGGATGATTTTTGCATTTGCGCTTTTAATACAAATGCATTTTGGGTCACATATTGTTCTCCTGACTCTAGCCCATCCAATACTTCGACATGAGTATCATCACTACGCCCAAGTTCCACGGGATGCGGTTCAAACCCTTCTTCAGTTTTGATAAAAACAACAGATTTATTATCGATAGACTCGATAGCTGTTTTTGGAATAACAATGTCACCGGTAAAGTTTGATAATGTCACCTGAACTGATACGAACAAACCGGGACGCCATTTTTGATCTTGATTATCAATGACAACACGTGCAGTGGCACTTCGTGTTTCTTCAGAAACTTTTGGACTTATATAATCTATAACGCTTTCAACATCGGGTACACCGTAACCTGAAATCACACGGACGTGTTGCCCCGTTTTTATCTTTTCCAAATCTTTTTGATAAACAGTTAAATTTACCCAAATACGATCAAGGTTAGAAATGACAAATGGTCTACTTTGTTCACTCATTAGTTCTCCCTGAACAACATGTTTATCCGTAATCACTCCATCACTAGGTGAACGTATTTCATACAAGGTTAAATCACAATCATCATTACATAGATTGTTCAATTGCTCGATTCCGATAGCACGTAGTTTTTGTTTAGCCAGCTTGTATTCTATAAAAGCGTTATCTTTAATTTGTTGTGCTTCCTGAAATTCCCTTTCAGACGTTAAACCTTCCTTCTTTAGTTTTCTCTCACGTTCATACGTTGATATAGCTAAATCATAACGACTCTTGGCAGCTTCCGTTTCAGCCTTAATCTCAGCCAGTTCACGACTCGATAATGTGGCTAATAAATCACCTGTTTTAACACTATCACCCAAGGATTTAAAAACTTGTTTGGTAATGCCGGAAACACGCGGAACAATATGAATCAAACGATCCGGATCAAGTGTAATCTCTCCCGGCAAGGTTATTGTTTCCTTAATACTGCCGCTCGCAACTTTATCAAGCTTAATATCAAACTCTTCGATTTCTTTTTCAGAAATTACAAGAGATTCTTCATGCTCTTCTCCTTCATGCTCTTCTCCTTCATGCTCTTCTCCTTCATGTTCTTCTCCTTCATGTTCTTCTCCTTCAGCTTGCTCTGAATGAGTGGTTTCATTATGTGCATGATCATGATCTTTTTCCGCATAGGTATTAAAACCGAGTAATAAACCTAAGCAGATAGTGATACTTAATAAAAATTTCATCTGATTGCCTCCTCAGCAATATAATCTGTGCGATCACCAAGCGATGATCCAATCAATCGTTCAATCGCAACGACAATTTGATGATATTCATTCACCGCATCAACATATTGTTGTCGTGTTTCAAAATACGTACGTTGTGCATCTAACAAATTTAATAAATCCAGTTTGCCCAACCGATATATTTTTGTTGCCGCATTAAATGCTTCTTCAGCACCCGGTAGAATTTCGCTTTTTAATGTTGTTACTTCTTTAAAGAGAATGTTTAAACGGTGGTACGCAATAAGTAACGCGGAACGCAATCGTGTCTCTGTAACAGCTTGTTCTTTCGACGCGCGACTAAGATCAACCTCAGAGCGTTTCACACCGGTTTGCTTGTTATTAAAAATAAATAACGGTATTGAAATACTCGCAACCGCAGCGACATCATCAGACTCATTGAGATGACGCAAACCTGCACTGACAGAAATGTCAGGAATCGTATCGGCAAGCGCGAGATTAATCGCATTTTGATGACGGCTCACCTCTGTTGCCCAGCGTGCGATATCTGGATTGTTGTTAAGCTTGCTAACGATAGAAATTAAATCAGGTAATGGAGGTATATTGTAAAAGTCTCCCAGTACACTATTGAAAGTAACCTCTGTTCCACCCCACCCTGACACCAGATGTTGTTTTGATATTGCCAATTGCCGTTCAGCATTCATCTGACTCAACCGCGTTCTGGAAAGCTCAACCCTTGCTTTAATTTCTTCAAGAGGAGAAACCTTCCCTGCCTCTACACGCTTCTTAACTGTTTGATAAACCTCATCAGCCAGCTCATTTATCTCATTGGCAATCGTGAGCTTTTCTTGTTCTCCAAGTACATCAGCAAAGGCCACGGCTGTTTGTGATAACAAATCTACACGTTTTACTTCATAGTCCCATCGGGCCAAATCACGATCAGTTGATGCAAGTTGCCGACGTTTCATCCGTTTATCACCTAACTCGATTAACTGACTTAGTGCAATGGTTGTTTCTGCTGATCGGAAACCACTTAAGTCACCTGAGCCAGCAAAGTTTTCTACTTCAAATGCCGCTTCAGGATTCGGTAACAATCCGGCTTCAATCTGATCAATCTCTTTCGATCTAATTGTCCAGGCATAAGTCGCCAATTCCGGATTATGTTTTAATGTCAAAACAATCGCTTGCTGAAAAGAAAGAGCGCCGCTGGGCTGTACCATCGGTTGATCAAATTCTTCTGGTGTCATTGTTGGTGGCAATTGAAGCTCATCATCAACAGCCATGACTGTTGCGTACATGAAGCATGCAACTGTAATTACTAAAGTTTTAATAACCATACTTAATCTCGTCAATCAAAATACACATCCTCTCAGCACTCACTGAAAGAGATTCATTATTGTTTAAGAACTACCTGAAGGTAGTAAGAGATTAAGCTATGGGAGGTTGGTAAGGCGGAGGCCCGTTAATGGAAAGATAATCTTGTGTTTGAAAATTCAGAACTACATTGATTCGTTGATTTGCAGCAAATGATATATTTTGCACTAGCCCCAAAGAGTGCGAAGAAAAATGACAGCAGTGATCACAGGAGATAGAGTCACTATCAGCATCATGCGGTGTATTCATTTCCATTGAATGACTTTCCTGAGTATCTGCTAGTCCATGAGCATATGCATGTATCGGCATAATGAGCCCGGATAGAGTCATCAAAACTAATAATATCTTTGCTATTTGAGTTCGCATAACCAGAATATGGACTAATTATTGTTAAATTTCAAATTTACCATATAAGTCAGTCTAAAATATTAGTCCGATAGTTCCAAAAGTTGATGATATTTGAGAATCTCTGCATTCGCTTGTGAATTCAACTGTCTGTCGTGCAATCGCATTTAGTTTCATTTGTGAGTGCACCGATATATCGAATGCAATTGTTAGCATGTAAATATAGATAATAAATTCTTAATTTATTATTCTGAAAAAACAATATATTTTCCATTGCTTTCTTTTGCTTTGTACATAGCAATATCTGCTCTTTTATATGCCGTCTCTATAGTTATATCCTCAGGACCTAAAAAAGCTACTCCGATACTAGAGCCAACTGATAATATTTCGCCTGCATATTCTAAAGGCTGCTTTATTATGTCGTGAAACCTTTCAGATAACTGCAATACTTTTTCAGTCGCGATCTGTTTATTCTTATCAAGAAAATCAATTAGTATCACAAACTCATCTCCACCAATGCGCCCAGCCACATCTTCATCCCTCATCGTAGATGTTAACCTATTAGCGATTTCAACAAGTATCGCGTCTCCTGCATCGTGCCCATAATTATCATTTATTGGTTTAAAGTTATCTAGATCAATCATTACCAATGCGCCATATATTTCACGTCGAATGCATTGTGCCAGCAAGATTTTTAGATTTTGATTTATTAATCGACGATTTGCTAGATTGGTTAACTCATCATAGTGCGCCAAGGATGAAATTTTAGCTATAGCAACATCACGCTCATCAATAAATGGTTTAACAACCCAAAAATAAATTAAAGGCGATGTAAATATAACCAACAAAAGTGCATTCGATATTGACAGAAAGACTAGGCCAGAAATCAACATATTTTCGCCTTCCATCTCGTGCGGAATATAGCCCAAAATAAGCATTATAAACAATTCGACAACCGCAATTATAATCGAAATTCTAAATATTAATTTTCCAATGGTTAATATATTCATAATTTTTTTATGCTAACAGATTGGACGGATGGGTTGTTTTTCCATACCTGCAAATAAAATTGACTCAATGAAGTTGATACCTCTTTATAGACATTATCTCGGGAATTATTCTTCAATTGGAATTCATCAGTAACTCCCGTTTTGTCTTCTACGATCTTCGGCGGAAGTGTAAGTTTCTCATCAACAGCGATAACTGTTGCATGGATGAGGCATGCAACAGTAAATACTAAAGTTTTAATAACTATATTTAATCTCATTAAATAAAAGGCATTCCCTTTCATGTGCAAACACAAAAAGGTTCGATATAGTTTGAAGCTACCTATGGTAGCGAGAGATTAAGCTATGGGAGGATGGTAAGGCGGTGGTTGATTATAGGAAACGTAATTATGTCCATAAAAGTATAAGGCATTTTTGACTTGTTGATAATTGAAAGAAGTGTTCATTTGCATCAAACACTAATGAGTGTGATGATAAATGACAGCAGTGATCACAGGAAATAGAGTCACTATCAGCATCATGCTGTGTATTAATTTCCATTGAATGACTTTCCTGAGTATCTGCTAGTCCATGAGCATAGGCATGTATCGGCATAATGATCCCGGATAGAGTCATCAAAACCAATAATATCTTTGCTATTTGAATTCGCATAACCAGAATATGGACTAATTATTTTTATTTTTCAATATTACCATGCAAATCTGTCTCTGTTCTTGTCCTAACGTTCCTTATTCAAAACATTTACTGGATTGCAAACGATTATGACGTTCATAAAATAATTTGAACATGATTTAATCACTCCATAAAATATCAAATCTTTTTAAAATAAGTTCAGTAGTTCTCACCGTATACTGACTAATCTCAAGCCTCAGAAAATGCTTAACAGCGCGTGTGTTCTGACAATTATTTGCCATTTTCAATTCATAGATATGTCGTAACATGAATGGATGTAATGGTTAGAGAGTCGCAAAAATACGTTTTGTATACTTGTGCCAGTTATGAATTCTGTAGTCATAACGCGCCGTCGTCTTGATATCACGATGCCCCACCAATTGTCGCACGATATTAATATCCACATTAGCATCCAATAAACTGGTTATGTATGTGCGACGTAAATCATGTGGTGTTAGTTTACCCAAACCGGCTGCCACAGCTCGCTGCTGCACGATCATGTAAATTGCTTGCGTACTAAGTGGACGTAGCACAATTTTTTGATTCTTTAAAACAGGATTAAATAAGGCGCCATGCGTGCTACCACAAACTTTTAACCATGCGCGTAGTCGTTTTTCGATCATAGTTGTTAATGGACAAACACGTTCACTATGCGTTTTACTACATGACACGATTAATTCATGCTGTAAACGATCATAATCTGCCATATTAATATTTCTAATTTCGTTTCTACGTAACCCCGTGGTCAACATGACACTCAGTAATGCCGCATCCCGTATCCCCTTCACCGACTTATCATGTACACACTGTTGTATCAGTTTTTTACATTCACGTTGATTTAAACTTCTTCCATTAGACTTTGGTCGGTAAGGTAGTCGTTTGACTGACTGTATATGCAATAAGTCATCAGCTTTGATCAATCTTAAATGAAATGCTGACTGCATCACACCACGCAACGCTGCCAATGTGAGATTTATAGTATTTACAGTTTTACTCTGCTCCTGCAACTTCATTTTAATTGTTATCAGATCTGAATACGTGAGTGTCTGCCAACGAAAACGATCAATCGCTTGTCGTTTATTCAACAACGTTAAAGCTGTCGTTAATAAACACTGCGTACTGCGACGACCAGATGGACTCAGACTGTTTAAATACACCGTTGCTGGATTTGGTTTTGTTTTTTTCATGAGGGCTCCTTTAGATTGCGTTAACAAGCATTAACGAAAGTAATGCTGATGAATGGATTTCACGATCACTGCGATTAATCAAACACGAGGGGGAAAATGTTTATGACCTGTAGCTAACGGGCTATTTTCTGAAATCGCGCTCTTAATAGACCGCCCCTTATTTAAATGGGGTAACCTGAATATGAATAATTACAACAATGAATTTATTGATAAGCACGTAAAAGTGATTGCATGCTTTTGGGTGACGCGTATAAACATAGCGTATACAATTTTCGATAGTTGAATTTAGTGCGTTTGTTTTTTGATGGATCACGCATCATTAGTGTCTGCGAATCTTCCTGTACATCAATCATTACCCAATGAGTGCTATCTTTATCACCATACGATGCATGCCCTTTTACACAAGCAACAATACAAACATGCTGTCTATAACGAAGTGCATACGACAACAATGCTGACTCCCTTGGAGATATCCCGTTTATCCCGTAATCTTCATGCATGAACAACTGCACCTTATTTTTAGTAACAAGCGTCATGGGATCAATAACGAGATCAAAAGTGTAACCAATAAAACTCATGATTTGCCATGAACGTAGGGCTTCAATAAAATTGGGAGGTGTGGGTATTAATCCATTACGGTGATTATTTCGATATAAACGTATATTTAAATCATGCGCAACCATACACATACAACAATCCCAACAACCGTAGTCTTCAACACTGTAATTGCCCTTACGACGTAACAAGATGCCTTCATCAATCAAACGTTGAACAGCGTGATTAAACTGGTGTTGTGCTTTTAACACTATTGTCTTATTTTTATCAGTTGGTTCATCAAGGCAATCCACAATTGCAAGATCAAGTTCGTCCAATGTATCGACTGCTAGATCATCATACCGTGGTGTCATTCTCCACCTAGTATCGATTTGCGTAATGAGTTTCTTGCTCATGAAATATCCCCTTTCCCTGTATCCATCAACCCCCTTTCCGCTAATGAAACCGTCTCCATTACACCGATAACAATATGATCAAGTACACGAATATCGACCAGCTCTAGAGCGGATTTGATACATTGTGTGATCTGTCGGTCTGCAACACTGGGTTCCGCACTACCAGAGGGGTGGTTATGAGCCAGAATCACGGCAGCGGCATTGTGTTGTAGGGCGAGCTTAACGATTTCTCGCGGGTAGACATGCGAGCTATCAACAGTACCTCGAAACAACTCTTCAAAGCATAGAACCCGATGACGGTTATCCAGAAACATCACACAAAATACTTCGTACTCACGTTCAGCAAGTTTTAGCTGTAGATAGTCGATGGTCTCTTCCGGCTTAGTGATGACTTTACCGCGGCGAAAGCGCTTCTTCAGGCGTTTAAGTGCCTCTTTAATAATGTCATCATCCGAGATAGAGTGTTTAGATGGTTTTAATGTTCGTTTACACATCTACATTACCTCCACCGATATGCCATAAACTCCCATTCTGTAATAAGCAATAAAGTTACGTTGCCATAGTGCAAACAGCTGTTTCCCCTGCTCAATCGGGTAATCTCTACCGTTCTGTTGAAACACACGACAGACAAAATCAAAGTCTAGATCTTTAGCGAGTTCTACAAATGGTTCTTGGCCGACATAGGCGAAATCTGTAACGTAGAGTAGGCGATGGAATTGATTAAGCGCTATTTCTACGGGATGAAAACCACCCTCTTTTGCTGAATAGTTGGGGTCTCGGAAATGCAGGACTAATCCAGACTCGGCTTTCCAACAACGGTGTTGTGTTTCTTTATCGAGTAAGTTTATAAAGCGGTGTGAAACGGGTAAGGGATACGGTTTTGTTGTTATTTGCATGTTGTTTCTCCTTTAAACGACAAGACGCCAATCCATTCAGTGTTGAACTGAATCGACTAGCGTCTTGATATGCCTAAATAGTGTGTTTTGCGCTCTCTTCTAGAGCGGGTGAAAAATGATGTGCCACATGTTTTTGAACTGCTTATCTGAGCCAGGGATCGGGTGATCCACGGCTTATTTCACTAGTTTATTTTGATGTATATCGTTACTCAAATGGACATTTGAGGGAGATGTAATGGTGTTGCAATGTGCAAAAAATCCGCTTTTTCTAGTCAGTAAGCTGTTTGAAAATTTGGCACTTTTTTGGCTACTTTTTACTCATCTTACAACTCGAATTATACGCTAAATTCGTACTAATTTGAAGCCAAAATTATCGCTTAAGTTATTGTATTTATTGACTATTTAATTGTTTTAGCTAGTCAAAGCTAGATTCTCGAAAAATGGGACTAAATACTGCGAAAAGATGAGGTTTTTGAGGAAAAAATCTACCCTTAAACAACAGTCGATTTCATAGTGTCGACACATGATATATAGGGTGTCATATTACTGCTCTTCCTGCTCACCTAACGAATCCATTACATCAAACATCGCATCAGCTAAGGCAGTCGCTGTCGACACAGATTCAACATTCTCTCCACCCGCAGGTAAGCGTTCTTCATTAACAATGACGTCATCGTTTTCTGTATCTTCAATAGTGATGATGATTTTCATAAGTATATGTTATTTGCTGATTGGTACTAATAATTATAGTTAAATGAACAGTTATTCATGACAAATTCTTTTAATAAATCCGTCATCGCTTCTTCTGTTCTCGCTCCCCACATTTTTGTAAGAGCGTAAGTCTTATCGTTTGAATGAATAGGTTGTTCCTCATAATGGAACCATCTCCTTGATTCAAATGCCATGCCACCTAGTGCCGTTACTATTAATGTATTTTATTATTTATTAAAATGCTGTCTTTAATTTGACCTGTAACAAGACTATAATAGACGCTATGTCTCAACAGAACTCATCAAAAATTCTATCGCAATCTAATCGTCACCTTTCTAATAAGGCGACAGCACGTAAGATGCGTATTCGATCCCTTGCTAGTAATACTGCGATTGAAACGACAGAGTCTGTTAAAGAAATCGAAGCTAAACTTACTCACAAACGCCCTGCTCGCTATCACGTAACACTTGCGTAACCAACGCCTTTAATGGCTCATAATTACAATCCATTCCAGCTTGTATAGTGGCAAAGTAAGTTTCCCGCTTCTCATCTAAGACACTAAAATCCAATTCAGGCTTATTCGCTTGTAAGGCCATAACGCTAGCCAACAATCTCGATAGTCGCCCATTACCTTCGCGAAAAGGATGAACCAAAATAAATTCAGTATGAATAATGGCAATTGCTTCAATCAACTGCTCATCACTCATTTGATCACAAGGGGTATAAACACTTAGGAAGTCCTTATCTAGCACCTTGAGTAAGCGTGGTATTTGTCCCGCTACCGCAAATTGAAAATCATCTTTACCCATATTGACTGAGCGTTCACGCCCTGCCCATTCATAGACATTACCCAACCATTTACGATGCCATTCACTGATATCAGCAACAGTAAGCACTTGATCCAACGCAACACGATCCAGAACATCATCATAGAGCTGATCAAGTAAATCTAACTCGACATCATCCATTTCTTTAACATCAATAATACCCAACTTATTAAGCAACACTTTGTTATTAGAACCATGCTGAAACTGACCTTCTATATTTTCACTTGTGTCGTAGCGATCAGACATTTACATCTCCTCTATATGAAATATGAGGACATTTAATAGATGATATTTTGACACTATCAACACAATCTGCATGTATGATGTAAAGTAGTGGCTGGCTCTATTAACAGTTTCTGAAGTTGGCATAACACTACCCAATATTCACAAAAAAACGTCCACTACGACCCGTACATATTTTCTTTTTTCTATCCACAATAAAACATTCTACCCAATGAACGCCTGTATATAGCGTGTCCTCCCATCTAATTTTATCACCGGAAAAAATACTTCCCCTTGGACAATTGTTCCTTATGGCTTCTTGCCCAGTATTTACAACTTGCCAATAAAGTTGATGTGTTGATGATATACCTCCCAAATATTCCATTCTGACTTTTAGATGCTTACCTAGTGGCACACCTATAATATCTCTTTGTATTGTGGCAATTTCAGGAGAACCATCATTAGTTCTATGAACTGTAACTTTAATAGATAGACTATTCATACCGAACATTGGCCACTTAGGCTTTTCAACATATGCAGGAACGGGAAAATTATTTATAGTATTATCTGATTGGGTCTGTTTCGTAGAAGATTCAGAAATAACTTGTTTAGCAAACTCATCACCAAATATTTTTTGCCATTTCTTAATAGATTCTTTTTGATCCTCTTCATCATATGCATCATTTACCCAGTCATTATACTTATTAATTTGTGATCTATAATTTTCGTATTTTTCTTGCGTCCAATGTCGATTAAAATTCTCTTCGTTGTTTACAGGATTATAAATTATTGGCATTTCATCATTTTCTTGAAGAAATTCATTTAGTCGATTTATTAATATTTTAAAACTCGAAGGTAAATCATCAAAGCCTGATATAATTGAATCCATTAGTCTTGCTTGATTAGCGACAAGAGTTGTCAAGAGAATTGATTTACATGAAAACGTCTGTTTAATGCCTCGCAAATACTTAAACAGTCGAATAGATTTAACAAGGTTATTATTTTCTATCTTTTTATTTTTATCTTTTAGCCACTCTGTATATCCTTGCGGATCAGTTTTTTCTTCTATATTTTCGCTTCTATTGCACACATGGAATGTTTCCTCATCCCATACACTATCTCGTTTTATGCAGGGAACAATATCTAAATGAAAGTCACCAGCATAATCTAAAGTAATACAACGAGTTCCTCTTCCAGATATATCTTTATAATTAGAATTAACTTTAAATTGCTTGTAAAGATTTTCAATATAATCTTTTGGCTCCCAATCACTGTTTTCCTTTAAATAAAATACTAAATCTGCATCAAACTCTGGACTTTTTGTTAATGGTTTAATAATTGTTCGGTGGGAGTATGAGCCTTGTGGATCAGTCGAGATATAAAATTCACTAAAAACATCATCCTTTTTTAAAAATCTATTTATAACATTAACTCTGCTTGTTAATGTATCTATCCGTGATTGATTTAGATTCACAGTATTTTTCATAAATTCATTAAATTTATTTACATGTTTCATGTTAATTAATCCTCAAAAAATCCTTTTATTTTTTTAAACTCATCTGCAAACAAACGTTCTGCTATTACTTTTAAATCTGACAACATATCAACATCGTCAAGACTCAACTTATGATCACGTTTGAAATTAAGTCTTATATATTCACCTTTAGGTAAATGGGAAAGCATATTTCCAGCTGTTTTTGATTGCAGATTCAAAATTAGATCAATTATTTGAGGGCCGCCCCAACCAGTAATTGCTCCCCATTTTGCACCTGCATTTTCATGTGAATAATAATGCTCACCAAGACCTGTACCAATCGACAAAATACGAACCTCTTTTGCGGGCATGTTTAATTTTCCTGTAGCTTCCACATAAGCTACTAACGACGGGTCATTAGCCCATAACCCACCATCCGCAAGTAGAAAAGGGGCAACTGTAGTAGGTTCGAAATAAGTAGGCGCTGAACATGATGCCAAAACTGCATCTTTTATTGGAACATTCACATCACGAACAAACTCTTCCAAATAATTGGACTTAAAGACATGCACCTGTGAATTAACCAAATCGATGGCCGGTATTAACAACTTGGTATTCGTATCTGATAAAGTCTTATCTCCAAATATTTCCTCTAATTCTTTTATCAGACCTGACTTTGAGTATTTTGCTTTCCATACACCACCAAAATTTAATTTTTGTGGTTTAAATATGATTTCTCCTTTATCTCTATATATTTTTGTTACTTCATATATTGGGTAGTCCGTAGCTAACGCAGCAGCAATTATTGAACCCGTACTGGTTCCAGCAATAAGATCAAAATAATTAGAAAAACTGATATTAAGTTCTTGCTCTATACGCTCAAGTAAATATGCAGAGAAATATCCTCTTATACCTCCTCCATCTATTGTAAGAATATTCATTAATGTAAGTCACCTGAGAATACTGAAGCTAAAATTGATTGTTTACTTTGATTTCTGTTTTTAATAATTATTATCCAGTAAGACGAAGCGGCTTATCTTTTAGTGGACTGACTTTTTTAACCATATCCCGAAGTCTTCCCAAACTCAGTTCCTGATTATTATTGTTCCCTATGGATTTACTTTGCCTGATTTGACTGGGGTTTTAAAGTGAATATATCAATACTCTATTATTTGATCTATTCGGAAAACTTAAGGAATAAGTTTGGTAGGATGTTGGATAATAAAATTGCTTACAATTGTAGATAAATTGCAACAATATATAAACACTCAGAACAACCTACATTCATTTGGTGACAGAATTGGTGACAGAATTAGAAAATAAAAAATATAATCCTATGTTACTAATTGATTTATATGGATATAATTTTCCTAATACTTAAACAAATCCAGAATATCGAATAGTCGTATATCTATGAAAAATAAAAGTGGCACCTTATTTATTATTGCTGCACCTTCTGGAGCAGGCAAGACATCATTGATAAAATCGCTCACTACAGAGGATAATAATATTGATGTTTCTATTTCATATACTACTCGCCAACCCAGGGCAGAAGAGAAGAACGGAGAGGCATATAACTTTATAAATGAGAGTGAATTCAAAAATCTTATTAAGAAAAATTACTTTCTTGAATATGCCAAGGTCTTTGGTAATTATTATGGCACACCAAAGGACTGGGTCGAGCAAGAAACACTTACTGGCAGGAACTTCATCCTTGAAATAGATTGGCAAGGTGCGCTGCAAGTAAAGTCTCAATTGCGTAATAGCGTTAGTATTTTTATTCTGCCACCTGACTATACAACGCTTCGCGATAGATTAATCTCACGCCAAAAAGATGATGCGGAAACTATCGAGCAAAGGATGAACGCCGCTTGTACGGAAATTTCCCATTACAAAGACTTTGATTACATTGTCATTAATGATGACTTTGAGTCTGCTCTGAGCGATATCAAGGCCATTATTACCACCACTAACCTGGGTAGCTGTCGGCAATCAGCGTTTTATGATGATTTTGTCAGTCAAATCATGGCACAAAAGGATTGAATTCAGTAGAATAGCTCTCCCACAAAACACTGGTTATTTTTTAACCGGAAAGAATTTAAAGTTTTATACAGGAAAAGAAGAGGAACACCATGGCCAGATTAACCGTTGAAGACTGCTTAGAGAATGTTGTAAACCGCTACGATCTGGTTTTGTTAGCTAGCAAACGCGCGCGACAAATTGCCATGGGCGCAGACCCCTTGGTCCCTGCAGAAAATGACAAGCCTACCGTTATTGCCTTACGCGAAATAGCTGAGAATCTGATCAATAATGAGAATATCGACACAATCAATAAATTTGAAACAGAAGACGAATTCACTGAATCCGATTTCAATATCCCTTCTGCTGAATAACCCCTGACACTCTCCCTAACAGAAAGGCGCAGCATGCGTCTTTCTGCTGTTGTATCATACAGTTCCCGTACGCAAGACCGTACATTTAATTACCATCACTGTTAAATTATAGCCGTGTATACAATTAATGACCTTAGTAAGCTTATAGGCACCTATCTACAACCAGATCAGGTCTTCAAAGTGCAACGCGCCTATTATTTTAGCGCCAAAGCGCATGAGGGCCAAAAACGCGTAAGTGGTGAACCCTATATTAATCATCCTCTGGAAGTCGCTCGCATCCTCGGTGAGATGCATATGGATCATCAAACCATCATGGCGGCTATCCTGCATGATGTCATTGAAGATACCCCTATCGCTAAAGCAAAACTACAACGCAAATTTGGCAAAGGTGTTACGGAAATAGTTGATGGCGTCAGTAAACTAGACAAAATTAAATTTGAAAGTACTGCAGAGGCTCAGGCAAATAACTTTCGTAAAATGTTAATGGCCATGAGCAATGATATCCGCGTCATTCTGGTTAAACTCGCCGATCGGCTACATAACATGCGCACATTGGAATCGTTAAAACCGGAAAAACGACGGCGCATTGCCCGTGAGACACTTGATATTTATGCGCCTATCGCATTAAGGCTCGGCCTTAATTCAATTCGCCTGGAACTGGAAGAACTGGGTTTTGCCGTCATGTATCCGATGCGCTACAGAATTCTTAATGAACAAATTAATAAGGCTCGTGGTCATCGCAAGGAGATTATCACTAAAATTCGTACTGCATTGAAACGCCGCATGCGTCAGGAAAAGCTTCCGGGACAAATCTTAGGTCGAGAAAAACACCTCTACGGGATCTATCTGAAAATGCGAGAACAGAATTTATCCTTCTCTGATATTTTTGATGTCTATGCCTTTCGCTTAATCGTGGATACTGTTGATACTTGCTACCGTACATTAGGCACCGTGCATAATTTGTACAAACCTGTCCCGGGGAAATTTAAGGACTATATAGCGATCCCGAAAACCAATGGTTATCAATCATTGCATACTGTCTTGTTTGGACCTTATGGCGTGCCGATTGAGATACAGATCCGCTCTAAGGACATGAACGACGTTGCTGAAGTAGGAATAGCTGCACACTGGCTCTATAAGGCAGAAGGTAAGTCCAAGACCCCTGCTCGAGTCGATAATGATCGAAGTAATGTTCACCGTCGCGCAAGAGAATGGCTTCGAAATATTGTTGAAATGAATAAAACGGCAGGTAATCCGGAAGAATTTTTCGAAAATGTAAAGGTAGATTTATTTCCTGATGATGTTTATGTCTTTACACCAAAAGGTAAAATCATGGAGTTGCCTAGCGGTTCAACCGCTGTAGATTTTGCTTACGCCATCCACACTGATATTGGTAACCGTTGTGTAGGTGCCAGGATTAACAGGAAATTGGTGCCACTCAGCACACTTTTAACCAGCGGAAAAACTGTTGAAGTCATTACCGCAAAAAGCGGAAGACCCAATCCGGCCTGGCTGAACTTTGTAGCAACCGTCAGGGCCAGAACCCAAATTAGACACTTCCTGAAAAACCTTCAGAATGATGAAGCAATTGCATTAGGAAAACGTCTGTTAAATCGGGAATTAGAACCCTTCGGTATTAGTTATCAAGATATCAGTGAAAAAGATATGAGCTTACTGCTGACTGACAACCACCTAGATCATGTTGATCTTTTATTTCAAGAAATTGGACTAGGTAATAAGATGGCGCCGTTATTTGCCAGACAAGTCGTCGCAATTGAAAAACTGACTTTATTAGAAAATAAAAATATCTCGCCAAATGAAACCAACCCCTTATCTATAAAAGGGACTGAGGGTTTGGTAGTTAATTTTCCAAAATGTTGTTATCCAATACCGGGAGATCCAATTCATGGCTTTGTTACATCAGGGCGCGGTATCGTTATACACAGACAAACCTGTAAAAACATTGCTGAATATCGAAACCATCAAGAAAAATGGGTTCAGGTTGAGTGGGAAGCAAATATAGATCGTGAATTTCAGGTTATGATTCGCTTAAACTCCAGTAACCAGCGAGGCGTGCTGGCAAATGTTGCCGCTACTATTGCTGATGCAGGGGCAAATATTGAGAAGGTAGAAATGATGGAGCGCGACGACCGCTATGCAGATCAAAGATTTATTATTGATGTAAAAGACAGAATTCATTTAGCGAATGTAATCAGGAAGATCAAGGCGATTAAAAGTGTTTCACATATCACTCGTGTTTGATAAACATGAACATTACACAGGGGGACAATAATGCAACGGGAAATAATATCTACTAAAGACGCACCTCAAGCAATTGGCACTTATTCACAAGCAGTGAAAGTTGGCAATACTGTTTACCTATCTGGGCAAATTCCATTAGTACCTGAAACCATGGAATTAATTGAGGGAGACATGCGCATCCAAATTACACGTGTCTTTGATAACCTGACTGCCGTCGCAAAAGCAGCTGGAGGCACACTGGCAGACGTCAGCAAATTAAATATATTTCTTACCGATTTATCACACTTTCCTTTGGTCAATGAAGTAATGGCTGAATATTTTTCTGAACCTTATCCTGCGCGTGCCGCTGTCGGCGTTGCCAGCTTACCAAAAGGATCTCTGGTGGAAATGGATGCCATAATAACGCTCTAACTGCAATAAAAAGGACATATCTAAACGCATATTCCCAGATCATACTGCCATACTTCAGGGCTTTGACAATTCAAAAACAACATTCCCTATCAGATCCAGTTACCGTATTAAATGGTGTAGGAATTCGCTTGCAAGAAAAACTGGAACGTATTGGTATAAACATTATACAGGACTTATTATTTCATTTGCCCAGCCGTTATATCGATCGAACTCATTTAACACCTATCGGCTCACTACGTTATGGACATAATTCCTACATCCAGGGAGAAATTGAACTCACACAGGTTCGATATGGAAAACGACGATCGTTATTATGTAGAATCAGTGACGGTAGCGGTGCAATAATTTTACGTTTCTTTTACTTTTCCAAGGCACAAGAACAAGGGCTGCAACGCGGCCTATCGATACGCTGTTATGGACAAGTTCGACGTGGCCCAGGCTCATTAGAAATAATTCATCCGGAATATCGAGTACTTAATGATGCTCAAGATGATGAACTAGAGGAACAATTGACTGCTGTCTATCCAAGTACGGAGGGTTTACAACAAGCTCGTATGCGTAAACTTAGCGAACAAGCTTTAATCACCCTGAATAATGACAAAAACAATCTAACTGAATTATTACCCGAGGAAATACTGGCAAAACAGGATCTGCCAACGCTAATTGATGCCCTGGACTACGTGCATCGTCCGCCACCTGATGCTGATATTCAAAGCCTGATTGAAGGGCGTCACCCCGCGCAGCAACGACTTGCTTTTGAAGAATTGTTAGCCCAGCAGCTCAGCCTACTACAACTACGTAATGATTTAAGATCAGAACACTCGCCTGCTTTTGACCAAAGCACACAGCTTATCCCGGAATACCTGAAAAGATTGCCCTTCACATTAACTAATGCTCAAACACAAGCATATAAAACCATCGAGTCTGATTTAAATAAGAATGTAGCAATGCTTAGGTTGATACAAGGTGATGTGGGCTCAGGTAAGACCGTGGTTGCTGCATTAGCCGCGTTACAATCGATAGAAGCTGGATATCAAGTGGCGATTATGGCACCGACTGAACTGCTTGCTGAACAACACTATAATAATTTTTTGTGTTGGTTAGAACCATTAGGTATAGATGTGGTTTTTTTAACCGGGAAACTAAAAAAGTCTATTCGGATTGATGTCGAGTCGCGATTACTAGATCAAACACCAGTCGTTGCTATTGGCACACACGCCCTATTCCAGGAGTCAGTAAGCTTTGCAAAACTAGGCTTGATAATCATTGATGAACAACATCGTTTTGGGGTACATCAACGGCTCGCTTTGTTGGAAAAAGGGCAACAATATGATAAATATCCACATCAATTGATCATGACAGCAACGCCCATTCCTCGGACTTTAACCATGACAGCTTATGCTGATCTTGATCATACTGTTATAGATGAGCTTCCGCCCAACAGAAAGACTATAAACACGAGCGTCATTTCAAATGAGCGACGTGAAGATATTATAGAACGCATCAAACACATCTGCGCAGAAGGTCGTCAGGTTTATTGGGTATGCACCTTAATCGAAGAGTCGGAAAGCCTGCAATGCGAAACTGCAATTGAAACAGCAGAAAAACTGACCGAGAGATTAACTTCAATAAAAGTAGGTCTAATCCATGGCCGCATGAAAGCAAATGAGAAAGAAGCCGTAATGCAAGACTTTAAGGATGACAGGATTAAACTACTGGTTGCGACAACAGTGATTGAAGTCGGTGTAGATGTTCCTAATGCAAGTTTAATGATTATAGATAACGCGGAACGTTTCGGTCTATCTCAGTTGCATCAGTTGCGTGGGCGCATCGGTCGCGGCGAAATTAAAAGCGACTGTGTATTAATGTATCAGGCACCACTGGGAGATCTAGCCAAACAAAGGCTCGAAATTATGCGGACTAGTAGCGATGGCTTTCTTATAGCAGAAAAAGATCTTGAATTAAGAGGCCCGGGCGAAGTCCTGGGTACTCGACAGGCAGGCATGCCAGAAATGCGTGTTGCTGATTTGCTGCGTGATGCTCACTTACTTCCTGAAATTCAAAACACGGCAAAAACATTACTCACCCGGCATCCTGACAAGGTAAAATTATTAATCCATCGCTGGTTAGGAAAAAGCCTCGAATACAGTAACGTTTAATGTGTAAGGATAATAATAATTGAAACCACGCTGGAAAAATAAAGTGATCGCTCGCCTAGCGCTTCGTGATAAACGACTAAACCCATTTTTATTCCAAAATGGCTCGTTGTCTTACTATATACAACAACGATGTAGAGGCTCTTTTCATATTGAACTAATAAATGAATCTTGGTGCTATCCAATGCCAGATGAGAGCTATTTACTATCATCCTACAGTCGTAAGATTACATTTATCAGGGAATCATGGTTAAAATGCGACAAACAAAGAATTGTTTATGCTAGAACGATAATTCCACGGACAACCTTGAAAGGGGAAAGCCAAAAATTGATGCGTCTAGGAACAAAACCTTTAGGCAATATTTTATTTAATGACAACACGACGTATCGAACTAACATGAGGTATGCGAGTATTTCTTCACACTCCGAACTTCATAAACAAGCATCTAAAGATACAGATATAAGCTCTGACCTATGGGGCAGGCAATCACTCTTTTATGTTAACAATAAACCATTACTTGTTACCGAAGTATTCTTACCGGCAATCCTGGAATGCACCCGAGACTGAAAAACAGCCTAAACAAAGCACTATTAATGTCCCATAAACTCCGGGGCAAGATTGTTATTTTTACTGAAAAGACATTAAGTACAATTAAAGATAACTGGCCGTTTATCCGTGAACGATTACATCAATACGCCTTGCTCATCAGACTCAACCGGCCTATTGGAATTCTCTTATTACTATGGCCAACATTATGGGGCTTGTGGATTGCAGCCGAGGGTTTTCCAAATATGGATGTTTTTATCGTTTTTGTCTTCGGTGTATTTTTTATGCGTTCTGCCGGTTGTGTGCTCAATGATATTGCAGATAGACGTTTTGACCCTCTAGTTACCCGAACTCGAACGCGGCCATTAGCCACAGGATCCGTCTCTTCTCTCGAAGCATTATTAGTTGCCAGCAGTCTGTTTTTTATAGCTTTTCTGCTTGTTTTAACAATGAATGAACTGACGATACAGCTAGCACTGATTGCGGTAATACTTGCCGGGGTCTATCCATTCATGAAACGGTACACCTATCTACCTCAGTTTTTCCTGGGACTAACGTTCGGCTGGTCCATCCCTATGGCTTTCGCAGCGCAAACTAATGCTGTGCCACAAATTGCATGGTTATTACTTGTCGCCAATATTCTCTGGTCGGTTGTCTATGATACGATGTATGCAATGGTAGACCGAGAGGATGACCTGAAAGCAGGGGTTAAATCGACTGCGATTTTGTTTGATGATGCAGACCGGGTTATTATCGCTATTATTCAGGCACTGGTATTAATAACGCTGATAGCAACAGGAAGACAATTACAGCTTGGCGTTTATTATTTCGTTAGCCTTGGTATTGCGGCTTGTTTCTTTCTACACCAGTTGCGTTTAATCTGGGACAGAGAACCTGAACAATGTATGCGTGCTTTTTTAAACAACAACTGGGTTGGCCTTATTATTTTCGTGGGAATATTTCTGGACTATCTTTTAGCAACATGATGACTAAAACTGTAATAACAATAATTCTTTTTATTTTACTGCCATCCACACCTGTCCTCGCTGAAAATACTCAGGATCTTGTTAAACAAGAATGTAAACGGATTGGCCAAAAACTGGGCAGCGTAGGCGTAAAGGATTGTCTGGACATAAACCTTAGCGCCACTTCTGGACGAACCGTTAAAAATGCTCCGATACTCATAAAGGAATACCCGCCTCTTGAAAGGCGTTCGCCACTTGGCAAAGTCCTCTTGATTGGCGGCATTCATGGTGATGAATACTCATCTGTCAGCATTGTTTTTAAATGGATGAGAATATTAAATGATCACCATTCAGGCCTATTCCATTGGCAAATTATACCCGTATTAAACCCGGATGGTTTGTTACGAAAAAAATCCCAACGCATGAATGATAATGACGTCGACCTGAATCGCAACTTCCCAATGGAAGACTGGGAAAACACTGCGCTTAAGTACTGGATTGATAAAACACACAAGAATCCAAGACGTTATCCTGGGAAAGGCCCTTTAAGTGAGCCAGAATCCAGTTGGCTAGTTGAATACATCAATGAATATAACCCAGACGTTATTGTTGCTGTACACGCGCCACATGGAATCGTTGACTACGACGGCCCACGTAATGGTCCTTATAAACTAGGCCGTCTCTATCTTAATTTACTAGGAACTTACCCTGGCTCTTTAGGCAATTATGCAGGCATTCAACGAGAAATACCTGTTGTGACGATTGAACTTCCTTATGCTGGCATTATGCCGACGAATAAGGAGATAAGTAGTATTTGGCGCGATATGGTGAAATGGTTAACTGATAATATTACCGAAGAAGCATACATTGAATCACTTGGAAAGAATCAGGATGCGGCCCCTTCATAAACAATTCGCCACTGCCCATCGTCTTCCATGCGCCAATATTGACGTTTAGTAAACTTTCTACGAAAGTTATCGCTGCTATAATCCTGAACAAAGGTGACAACCATTAACTGGGCTTCGCCCGGGTAAAGAAACATACTGCGGTTAGTTAAATTAACCTTAATGAATTTTTTTGATGGGTTAACCCTGCGCTTATATTCAACCCATGAATTATAATCCTTACCCAAACCTGAGTATTCTTTTGAATAATGACGAAGGTATAAATTCACATCTCGACTTTCCCAATCCTTGCGCCATGTCTCAACAAACATTTCATAATTACCACGACGACTCTCCCATTCTTGCTTCGAGACCCAATCAATCGATTCCGCAATAATGACGGGCGTATCTCCTTTTTTCACAAAAGGCATTAAAACATTTAGGTCTTGATTGCTCACTATTACACAACCATTGCTATCTCTGGGTGGCCGACTGTAAGTCCTGCTAGGCGTTCCATGTAACCAGATCCCATAACCTGTACGGCCATGGCGTTGGTCCCAGGCGTTGGGGTAATTAATAGGAAAAGCACCGTCTCCATAGAGGTCTGGTAATTCATCCGGGTTAATAAATCCGGTAACAAAATATACACCGACTGGCGTTCTCTGATCACCTTCAACATCTTTACCAGTGCCATTCTTACCAATAGTAACGTAAAAATCTTTTATTAAAGTTGGCGACCCTTTTTGGTTCTTGAATAAAAATAAACGTGAACGTGAAGAATCTACAACAATGACATGATCTTGCTTGCTCGCCAACTGTATTAATGAAGACGGGATCTTATTTCTATCAACGGGTGATGTATGGTTGCGCCAGCGTGCCTGAACTTCATCTCGTAAAGCCGTGATGCGTTCAAAAGAAGCATTCGGGATATTGCCAAAATCCGTGATTACTTGAGAGCGAGCTAACATTAGATCTGCATACATCAGTTGTGCCGCCTTAAAGTCCGGATTGACCTTTATCAACTGGCGCAAATCTATTATTGCTTGTTCCGTATGATTGTTATTGATGTTTTCTACCGCGTTGAGAAGCAGGCTTTCAGAGTGCGTTGTCAGCCCTTGATCAGAAGTAGCTTTTGAAAGGAGGTCGCCAGCGTTTACTGACATGGAAAAATTGCCAAAACATAATAATATAAGGAAAAGATATTTATAATTAATCTTCATTGTAGACATCACACTATATAACCTATCGCACTCTCTCCTGGGTTATCAACCATGTATCTGATACTTTTCGCATTAGTATCTCCTTTTTAACCTTGTCACCATAAGTGTTTGACTCGTATGCCTGCGTGAACTTGATTTCAGCATAATCTTTTCCATGCAAGTTTATCTTTATGTCAGATAATGTAACCTTGATAAAACTCGGTCTACGTAAGCGCTTACGCCTGTCTCGTTCCCATTCATTTCGGCTCATTCTTTTTGGCGGTATAAATTCCTGTCCATAATTCGCCAAGTAGCTATCTACATCCTGAGCAGACCAGGCATTAGCCCAATTTTTGATCGTTTTTTCTACTGCTTTTCTATTTTGTGCAATACCTTCTTCAGCATCAACTTTTTTAACTGGAGGAACTATTGCTTTTCCCCCGGTTTTGCCTCGAATTGGCTCTGTCTTCGCCGGAATAGTAATAATCTCCGGTTCTGGAATAGATTTCACTACTGGCTCCACTGCCGCTACAGGTTCAGATTTTTGGGGTGCGGCACTGCCAACAACTGTTTTTTCAGGTACAGGTGGCGCAGATATCAACTCATTAACTAAAGATAACTTCTCTCTGGCTGCTTTATTGCTGGTATCCAATTCCAGTGCCTGATTATAAGCGCGGCTCGCCATCTTGGCGTAGATGTCGCCCAGGTTTTCGTGTGCCGTGGCATAACTAGGGTGAGTATTAATTGCGTTCTTGAGGGCTTCTTCTGCCTCTGTATACTTCCCCTGTGCGGCATAAACCACAGCTAAATTATTGAACGGTTCTGGCAATTCAGGGTTGTCCGCCGTTAACTGCACAAATACTTTCTCAGCATCTCCATACCGATCAAGACGTGTCAGCACCAGACCTTTCATAAATTGCAACTTTATATCCGACTTATCTTCTGACAGCTGTTTTTCAGTCAATTTTAATGCTTCTTTATACTCTCCCTGATTAATCAAGAGCTGAATATCACCGTATGATGTATTTGAATAGGCACTGGGAATAGTCAAAAGCAGACTTAAAGATATCGCGATTATTGTTTTATAAAAAGCCATTAAATAGTTCCATTAATAATGAATTGATATGTTCTTTCAAACTATTCTACCAAGTTGGAGCCCCGAGAGGGAATCGAACCCCCAATAGGTGATTACAAATCACCGGTTATACCATTTAACTATCGGGGCGAAAAACATCATTGCCGCAAAGTATATCAATCCAATTAATTCATGCGTGGAAATTTGGTGGGCCTATTCTAAGGATTTCCTTATTGCATAGCAATTTCATTGCAATCAACCGGCAAGGCATTAAATCGAGCTGGAAACCCGGTGAACAAATCGTTTACATAATCCGAATTTTTAATAACACTCACGTCAAACCAATACACTTTGTTCCCACCGGAATAAGGGACAACAACTGATTGGTAGCCCTTGGCCTTGATCTCGTTTAATCGTCGATTCACGGATGCCTGGCTGGAAAACAGGCCTAATGAGATAGCATTAGATAGGTCCCCTTCTCTTATTAACCTCATATCCTTCACGCCCTTTTGCGAGAGATCCTTCATCGCTGCCTCTGCCGAGGCTCTCGAGCCTTGTGCTGCAAGATACACCCAAAACAATTGTCTTCCCTGCTCATCCGTTTGCCGATGATTATACAAAATACCACGTGTATTTAACCAATCAGAGAATAAGTGAGACTCTTTCAGACTAGGTATTGGACCATAAGTATAACAAACCGTTACAGCTGGTAGTGAATTCGGTAACTGATCGTCCCTTTCCTCATCAAACATTGCTAGAGTATCCCATTGCGTCGTTACAGCAGTTTCTGTCATAAGTGTATCAAGCATCTTTTCTGTATTTGGATTTAAAGCAATCGGTAATACTGGCTCAGAATTAAAATTCTCCACCGAAAGCTCAGTATCCAGTTTGATACGACTCCTTGTCTCTGGAAGGTGTTCCAACTCGTTTAATAACTTAAGCCGTTGCGTCCCTGCAGGTACTTTGATAGCTGCTGATACATTCGCACGTTCCAGTTGCACGTCACGATCCATTTCCCACCCCAGATAGACAGCATTAGCAATTAGCAATAATATAAATAACCACTTCATCAGGAGGTCCTATGAACAATAGAAAGCCCGGATAACACCAAGTTGGGGTCATGCTCAAACTGATCTTGAAGTAAGGGGCTGATTAACTCTGTCATACCACCAAAAATTACACATTTCGGCAAAGTCTCTAGTTTATCAGAAAGGCGCTTAACCACATGATCAATCATGGACGTAGTAGCTAAAAAAGCACCATTATTTATCGCCGCTTGAGTATCTTGTGCATAATCAGTTGAAGCATGCTTATTAATAGACACATTGATACATTCTGTCTTCATTACTAATGCTTGTTGCATTAACTCAATGCCAGGAACGATATAGCCACCAAGATGATTCCCTTGCGAGTCTATCGAATCAATTGTTAAAGCGGTACCACATCCTACAATACATAATGCCACCTGATGCTTTTCCCACGCAGCCACCATCGCTAACCAACGGTCAATGCCCATTTCCTGCGTATTGATATAACTATTTTTCAGTCGATTGAATTTGTCGCTTACGCTGGGCTGCCAGCATTTCAGCTGCCATCGTTGTTCTACCCATGCTTCAAGGCAGTCAAAAATATTTTTACCCGCAACATTTGCAACCATTACTTGTACCGGCGTTTGCAAAGAGCATAGATTGTCTTGAAGACTTCTATCAAAATTATTTTTATCGTATCTAAAAGCACCATAAATTGTAAATTGGCCTGCCTCTTCCATAGCCCAATTTACCGATGAATTTCCAATATCTAGTAAAAGTCTCATTATTGTATTCTTAAACTAACTTCGCCTGAGGCAAAACTTTTTAGCTGTCCATCAACAATCATTAATAATAAACCTTGGTTATCTACACCCTGTAAAATACCTTCAATTTCCTGATCAGGTAATATTAACTTTGCCCTGCGTCCAACAGACTGGTCATATTGACGCCACTCATCAAGAAAATCTGTACTAACTCCCAACTCTAGTTCCTCCAACACCTCAAATATATTTGATAATAGCGTAGCTGCGATCTTGTTTCTTGATAAGTGCATTTCGGTAAGGCTACATATATCTGTCACCTCTTTATCAATATCAGCTAATGCAAAACATGGTAGATCATAGTTTATCCCTATACCGATTATTACATCGACAGGGCCGCTAGCTTCTCCTCGTAATTCAAGCAAAACCCCGCCAAGCTTTTTATCTTTAATCACAATATCATTTGGCCACTTTAATCCAAGTTCCGTTACCCCCAAAGCAGATAATGTACGGGCCGTTGCCACCCCCATATACAAAGACAAGAGTCCTAAAGCATTTGGAGCAACATCAAAATGCCATGCCACACTTATGCATACTCCACTAGCAAGTGGAGAAACCCACTGGTTTCCTCGTCGACCACGTCCTTTCGATTGGTATTCTGCCAAAACGACAACGCCGTGATTATTTTCAGAACTCAATCGATTGAGTAAAAATGAGCTGGTTGATTCAGTTTTAAATAATACAATTAGCTCGTTGCAAAACTGTCTTGCTGTCGGAGACAACTCACTTTTAATTTTTTTTTCAGATAACAATTCTATGGGACTAACTAGACAGTAACCTCGCCCGCGTACGGCTTCAATTTGCAAACCTAACGTTTCAAGGTGTTTTATTGATTTCCAGATTGCTGTTCTCGAAATATCCAATTGTGTTGCAATATCCTGTCCCGAATGAAATTGGCCATCCGAAAGTATAGATAAAAGTGCAGCAGGGCCTTTTAATTCTGGGTTAATTTTATGATTACCAGTGATGGGGGGATGTCAGCGATATATTTTGCTTTCATTAAAAGGTTGCGTGGTCTCTGATTATATCCTTTAGCAGACACTCACTTATTAACCACCAGTAACGTAATTAATCATAATCCCGGCAGCAACTGCAGAACCAATCACACCTGCTACATTTGGCCCCATAGCATGCATTAACAAAAAGTTATGCGGATCTGCTTCAAGCCCCAGTTTATTCGATACCCGTGCTGCCATAGGCACCGCGGAGACACCGGCTGAACCTATCAATGGGTTGATATTGCTACCACCAAGTTTATTCATCATTTTTGCCATTAGCACACCAGACGCGGTGCCGATAGAGAAGGCCACCATACCAAGCAATAAAATACCTAATGTCGTGATGTCGAGAAATTTATCAGCGCTGAGTTTAGAACCAACAGCAAGACCTAAAAAAATCGTTACTGTATTGATCAAAGAATTCTGTGTTGTATTACTCAGTCGATCTACAACAGCACACTCTTTCATTAAGTTTCCAAAACAGAACATACCTAATAATGGAGCAGCATCTGGAAGTAAGAAGGCTACTAACAACAAGAGTAGCATCGGGAACACAATTTTTTCACGATGAGAAACCTGCCGTTGCTGAACCATTTTTATTTTACGTTCTTGCTCACTGGTAAGAAACCGCATGATCGGTGGCTGAATTAATGGCACTAACGCCATGTAGGAATAAGATGCTACAGCAATGGCACCAAGTAGGTCGGGCGCCAACTTGCTAGCAACATAGATGGAGGTAGGACCATCAGCGCCACCAATGATACCTATGGCTGCTGCATCAGCCAGACTAAATTCAAAAATACCAAATGTTGATAATAGAATAGCCCCCATCAACGTTGCAAAAATACCGAATTGCGCTGCCGCACCAAGGAATAGTGTTTTTGGATTGGCTAGTAATGGTCCAAAGTCCGTCATAGCCCCTACCCCCATAAAAACGAGCAACGGGAATACACCGCTTTCTATCCCTATAGCGTAGAAAATATATAAGATTCCACCTGGATCGGCCAAGCCTGCTCCAGGAATATTCGCTAAAACACCACCAAAGCCGATTGGGACGAGCAATAAAGGTTCAAAGTTTTTATTAATGGCGAGATATAGTAAAAATATACCAATACCGATCATCACAGCTTGCCCAGTTTCCATTTGATACAAGCCGGTGTTGTGCCAAAGTTGTAATAAATTTTCCATGTTTAAAACCTTTATGTGAGTGAAACCAGATGATCGCCAACGTTGACGGCATCTCCTGGCTTGACTGAGATAGCAGCAATAACACCGGCTTTGTCAGCGACAATTTGGGTCTCCATTTTCATTGCTTCTAGTATCACCAAAACGTCACCTTCTTGAACTTTTTGGCCCACTGAAATTTCTACTTTCCAAATATTACCGGCCAGAGGCGCTAAAACCGGACTACCGCTGGAAGCTGATACATCTGTTTCTGATGAATTTGTTGGCATGTTGACAAAACCATTAATGTCGCCACCTTCATTAATTTGAACAACATAATTTTGACCATTAACAACGATGGTATAGGTATCCTGTTCAACATTAGCCGCTGTTGTTTGTTGTATTGATGCCTGTGCAGATTCAACAGTTGGTACAGGTTCAAACGCATCGGGATTATTTTTATTGGCTAAAAACTTCAGTCCAACTTGAGGGAATAATGCATAGGTTAATACATCATCAATCTCACGCTCACCGGCTTCAAGCTCAAACCCTTCCTTGGTTGCGAGTTGCTTCAACTCAGCACTAAGCTTGTCCATTTCAGCTTCTATTAAATCGGCAGGTCGACAGGTAATTGCTTCGCCGCCTTCTAGTACACGTCGTTGAAGTTCGTTATTAAAAGCTGCAGGGGCAGTACCATATTCGCCTTTCAATACCCCTGCTGATTCAGCAGTAATCGACTTATATCGTTCACCGGTTAACACGTTTATGACAGCTTGCGTCCCGACAATTTGCGACGTTGGCGTTACAAGCGGTAGATAGCCTAAGTCTTCACGCACGCGAGGAATTTCCTCTAATACTTCATCTATTCGATCTTCTGCCCCTTGCTCTCGTAGTTGACTCTCCATATTAGTCAGCATACCGCCAGGGACTTGTGCGACTAAAATGCGTGAATCGACACCTTTAAGAGAACCTTCCCATGGGACGTACTTTTTTCTAATCTTGCGAAAATAAGCAGCAATCTCTTCCAGTAACTCAATGTTTAAGCCGGTATGCCGTTCAGTATCTTCAAACATAGAAACGACTGATTCCGTCGGCGAGTGCCCATAGGTCATAGACATTGATGAGATAGCCGTATCAACATTATCAATGCCCGCTTCAACACATTTTAAAATAGTCGTAGTCGATAGACCTGTAGTAGCGTGAGCATGTAATTGAATAGGGATATCGACTGTCTGCTTCAGGCTTGTTATCAGTTCGAATGCTGCATAAGGTTTAAGCAAGCCCGCCATATCTTTAATACAGAGTGAATGCGCCCCCATATCTTCAATACGCTTAGCTTGATCTAACCACATTGCAAGATCGTGCACTGGACTTAAAGTGTAAGAGATCGTTCCTTGCGCGTGTCGCTCATTGTCAATAACCGCTTTAATGGCAACTTCAAGATTACGCGTGTCGTTCATGGCATCGAATACTCGAAAAACATCAACACCATTTATGGTCGCTCTTTCCACAAATTTTTTCACAACATCATCAGCATAATGACGATAGCCAAGTAAGTTTTGTCCACGAAGTAACATTTGTTGCGGTGTATTTGGCATCGCCGCTTTTAAAGTTCTTATTCGGTGCCAGGGATCTTCTCCTAAATACCGAATACAGGCATCAAATGTTGCTCCACCCCATGTTTCTATTGACCAATAACCTACCTGGTCAAGTTTTTCTGCAATAGGCAGCATATCTTCAAGACGTAAACGTGTAGCAAATAACGATTGATGAGCATCGCGAAGCACAACGTCTGTAATACCTAATGGATGTTTTGATTCGGTCATATTTATGGCCTTAAATATAATTACGGTGTTGGTGTGTAGCGAATGCTATTAATGCCGCAAACGATACTTATGAATGGCGGCAGTAAAAACTGCAATTAGTGTTTTATTATCGGTTTCGGGCTGTGCAATCGGAGCATGCTGAGGGATTACTGCTGTGGGCGAAGGCACTCCTTCTTCTGGCAGCACACCGACGCTTTTCTCATAGCGTATGATAAGTCGAGACATGACTGACGTCACACCAACCAGTAATGTCAAAAAAACAAAAACGAACCCCATGCCAAATAACATTAGAGTTGTTCCTTCATTTAGCAAGCTAGATTCTGACATTCATCAGCCCTCCTGACTTTGCAAAAGTTAAATTAAGTCTTTTATATCAATAACTTAAAAATAAAAATGTATTATAGCATCTCTAAGTTATCTTGGGGCAGATTGTTCAAAATAGAGAATGATATCGACTAACACGCCAGGTAGCCAATAAAACCAAAGCTCACAGATTGTGTCTGAATGAACAGATGAATTCAATTTTTGAAGCCTGAAAGAGCAACACTAAAACCTCAGTCAGAGCATGATTACTATATTCAACTAGCGATCATCTTTACGCAAAGTTGCGTCATCAAGTTCGCCTTGAGATTCTTCAGCATCATCCAACATTATCGTTTCATCTTCAGAATCAAGCTCATCAGTGTCCACGTCTAGTGTAAAGTCTGATGCATTTGATTCCTCAGTATCGATGGGGACATCTCTGATAATTGTATCTTCATCATCAGGGTCAGGTTCATTCAAATCAGATAATTCGTCAATCGAATCAGGCCCGGTTAAATCGAAATCCATGGCTGAATTCGAAGTAGAATTTAGCTCTTCTTCCCTTGAGCCTCCTGTGGTCTCATGGCCTTTAATCTGGGTTGCCTCTTCTGATTCATCAATGTTCGGTTCTGGTTGTGCTGCAAATACCGTATTTGAAATAACCGTCATACCGCTATCTTCCATTTCCGGCATGATAAATTCAAAATCACATTTGTGTAATCGAATACGATCGCCGTGTTTCAAACGCACTTCACTACTGACGGCTTCGCCGTTTACAAATGTCCCATTGATACTGCCCTGATCAATAATCCAGAATGAATAATCTTTATATTCAATCAAAGCATGGCGACGACCAATAGTTGTTTCATTGACAACAATGTAATCAAGATGCTCCGTGTCTTTTCCTGCAACCCGTCCAAACATGACAGGTTTAGAGCCCAATTTATGTGTTTGTTTATCTGTTTTTCCTTGCAGATCGTTTATATATCCTTCTTGCACAGTCTCGACTGCACTTATTTTTAAATCACGATTGCGCCGCAAGAGAATAATAAGTATCCCTAATAATGTAATCGTCAATACGATTGCCGCAGAAATCATTATGATTGAACGAATACGTTCTTCCTGCCCCATTGATTGAGCAGGCACTTCAATTATGACTGGAGGAGGTGGTGGTGCCTGCTGTGCAACTGTGACAGGCGCCTCTATAGCCGGTACAACTTGAACAACTTCAGCCACTGCTTCAGGCTCAGGCGGGGTGTTAATAATTTTATCGATTCGTTCAAAAACACTTTGTAAATCTGCCGCCACTAAGGCTCGATAGTATTCACCTTTCGTTTTTTGTGCGATGGATTGAATTAATTGAAAATCCGCACCTTCAGTAAAAGCAATACCAAATATTTTAATTTCATTATCAGCTGCATCTGGCGCTAAATCTTCACGTAACCACTTGGATTTTTCTAAATCACGATCCGCAGCACCGGTATCAACAATACCATCCGTCATAAAAATAATAGACTTTTGCGCATTATCACGGCCATTATTCTTTAGCTCGTAGATGGCTCGTTCTATCCCGGCAGGACTATCCGTAAAAAGTCCCTGATAATTAATTTCCTCAATACTATTAAGGATAGCTTCACGATTGGCTAATGATGAAACTGTTAATGCAACAGGCAGACGTACCCCTTGATCGAAGATAACGATACCAACACGCGTATTTTCATCTTGCTGGCTAATAAATTCCTTTACTGCTTTGCTAACCAAAAAATCCGGATCATTCTTTTTCATACTGCCGGAGTTATCCAGTACCAACACAACATCCTTGGTTAAGGGCATCTCCTCTTCGATCTGAAACTCTTCCTCTGCAGCTAATTCCTCATCGAGGTCTTCATCAAACATCGCGTCAGCTTCTTCGGAGAGGGTCTCATCCACAGCATCAATGACAAAAGATTCAACCTCGGCATCAACCACAGTATCGATTGATGTCTGCTCCGCGTGACTTGATAGGCACACCAGAGTTAACGTGATTTTTAGAATTAGTCTGACCATTTTATCCATTTTGAAAAAAATTTAAGTTGCTTATGATACCCATTATATGTTTATTCGTAACATACTGAAATGATTTACTTATATATCATTGTTATGCCGCTTTATATTTCAGTTACTACAGGTTTCCCAGGAGTACTACTCCATTCACTCCATGAGCCGGCATAAAGCTTTGGCAACTCCAATCCGGCATGCGCTGCTGCAAGCAGATTATGGCAAGCGGTCACTCCTGAACCACAATAAAAAACCGCATCTTCAGGTTTTGTATCGCCAAATATCGCCTCAAACTCCTGCTTTAGCTTCTGTTTCGTCTTAAAAGTCCCTTTTTCAGTTAGATTGTCCTTCCAAAAACGATTAATTGCCCCGGGGATATGCCCTGCTGCTTTATCAATTGGTTCAATTTCACCTCTAAAACGAGCAGGCTCTCTGGAATCTACAATCAGCTTGAAATTATCGACTTCTTCAATATCAATAGCACTAGCATCCAATGCGCAGCTTTTAAATTCGCGGCCCACTCGTTCTTCTACATTCTGATTAATCGGTCGCCTAGAGGTTATCCATGATTTCCAGCCGCCGTCTAAAACTGCAACAGTGCTATGTTTCATATATCTCAACATCCACCACAATCGCGCAGCAAAAGCCCCGCCATTATCATCATAGACAACCACCTGCATATTAGAATGAATACCTAGCTCGGAGAATAATGTGTTTATGGCTGTTACCGTAGGTAATGGGTGTCGGCCTTTATTTGTAGATGGTGGCTTGCTTAAATCGTCGTGTAAATCGACATAGATTGCGCCGGGAATATGGCCTTGCAGATAAGCATTTTTGCCTGCATTCTGATCCATCAAATCATAGCGCGTATCAAAAATGATCCAATCAGGGTTATCATACTCGTTAAACAGTACATCCTCGCTAATCAAGGTCGTATACATATTGTTTTCCGCAACACTTAAACAAAAAGATTTTCATAAATTTCTCATACACCTCCGATTTATGATTCATTTTATAATGATAATGCCATGATTACTCAACCATCACATTACTATAGAAGTATCATTCTATTCTTATTTATCGCATTAATATCTGGTTGCTCCACAGTAAATTATTATTCCCAATCAATTCAGGGGCAATTTGAAATTATTCAAAAACGCCAAAATATCAAGATGCTGCTAGCCGACAATAATCTCCCTGATTCACAACGACAAAGGCTTGAGACAATATTAAAATTAAGAGAATTCTCAATAAATCAACTTGGTCTCCCAGATAATAATAGCTACCTGTCCTACGCCGATCTTGAGCGTGACTTTGTGATCTGGAATATTTTTGCAACCGAAGAATTTTCACTTTCCCCTCTCAAATGGTGTTACTTGATAGTTGGTTGTTTGGATTATCGCGGTTATTTTTCAGAAACTGACGCAAAAAATCATGCCGTTAAACTTGAGGCACAAGGGCACGATATCTTTCTCGGCGGTGTATCGGCTTATTCAACACTAGGCTGGTTTGACGACCCTGTATTAAACACAATGCTTCGGTGGAATGATATTCAATTGGCCACCGTGATGTTTCACGAACTCGCCCACCAACAACTCTATATAAAAAATGATACTGAATTCAATGAATCATACGCTGAAGCAGTGGCCACGATTGGCGTGATCAAATGGCTTGAGCAGAGCCCTGATAAGAATTTACTTTCAGAATATATGCAATCTCGATCACAAGAAAAACAATTTATCTCTCTTGTCATGAAATACAAAACTGTACTGGATAAACTATATCGATCTGAAACAGACAAAAAACAAATGCTTATACAAAAAAAAGCAGTGTTTCAGCAGATGAAAGGTGAATATAAAACGCTCAGTCATCATTGGAAAAAAGACCGCTACGCACATTGGTTCTCGTCAGGCCTTAATAATGCAAAACTAGCAGCAACTGTAACTTATCATCAATATGCATCCTCTTTCATAAATATATTCAATAAGTTGAATAAAGATTTAAACAGATTCTATTCATTGATAGAGTCACTATCCCACTGTAAACAAATGAAACGAAAAGAAATATTGAATGCACAAGAAATTATGTTTGAATGTTAGCTGTAATAGTTGTTAAACTTTCGTTATAACAAATGGATACCTCATCAAACAGTCGAAAAGATCATGGAAGATATTCTTCAGAATTAGTGAAGAACGTGAACTGGTTCACAAGTTTTTTTAAAGTAGACCGTTAGACTTTGAATGTCTTATTCAAAATTTACTATCAACAATAGAACCTAAACAAGATGTTAAACAAATTCTTTGCTAAACCTATTGAGATCACCGTTGGCGAACAAAGTCTAAAGTTCAATTCCCTGGCAGATTTCGAGTTTAGCTTGTCGGGCCGCACATCTGTCCCGTCAAAAAAAATAACCGGGATGGTGAAATTTTCACTTGATGAGTTAAAAAAAGAAGCCAGAACAATAAAGGATATCGAGAAACGATTTGTTTCTATCTTATCGAAATCAATTGAAGAACCCGGCAGCATTGATCGTGCTTTACGGGAAATGGATGCTCAAATATTTTCTCAGGATCACAACTGGCGTTTAATCATAGGCGCATTACATAATGGGGATGAAGAATTAAATGAATTCAGGCGCGTCGCGCTTGTAAAATATATGCAATATCTGTCATCCCGACAGGAAATAATTAAATACCTTTATTCGGAAAAGAAGCGGCACTTCAAATCAGCTAACACCTCAAGTAGCACAGAAGCAAATAGCGAACTTAAAGACACACTAATTTTGGAAAATACGGTGTTCGAACCTATTTCTGGCGAATACCAGAGTGGCGAAATGGAGAAGATGCCAAAGGGTGAAAATGTTACCATTCGGATGAAACCTGGTAAAAAAATCGTAATCCTTTTATCAAAGAACCAATGTAAAATTGTTACGGATGAATCAGGCAGTAAGTTTATTGATGATTCTGGTCGAAGCTACGATCTCAAAACGGGTAAGAACGTAATTGGTCGTGATAGTAAAAGCGATATTATGATGGATCCAAAATTAAGAGATATCTCGCGGATGCATTTATTAATCGAAACAGATGGGACGAATACACTATACTTGACTGACCTCTCCGCACATGGCACTTATCTCCCTGCCAAATATCTTGAGAGCCACACTTTCTAGCTTTGATTTCCACCAAAGATCCCTTTTATTTTTCCAACTAAACCTTCCTTGGCTTTCTTTTTAGCGGCATTGGCTCTCGCCTGATCTGCCTTACTCAAGGGTTTCTCTGCAGCGACACCGCTAAGAGCATCACTTCCTCCAATAGTTTTTCCAGATAATAAAGCTGTAACTCTGGTCGCGCCGGAAGCTCCAACTTTCATTGTCACCTTCTGAATAATAAATTCATCGTCGTATTCTTTCGCTCTGAGTTCCTCAATGAGTTCCAGGATCATTGCATCTTCTTTATTTTTTTTTAGTGCCAGATAAAGATGCTCAAGCAGGCTTTCCGACCACATCGTTTGAACTTCTTTTTTATCATTCATTTAACTTGACTCCACTGGTAAATTAAAATCTCTTCTCATTTTATCAGACGTAAAAGATAAAAGGTTATTTTATCCAACTGCACACTAGATAGTATGCACCAACTTTATTGTAAATAAAGAATATATATGAGAATGGTCTATAAATATAAGGACATATTATATGTGGATATAATGGTTTCTGATAAAATCATCGCTCTTGAATACTTAATTAAATAAAATCAATAGCTTATAAAAACAAACTAACCATGAGTACAGAAACTTTTCACTCCAAACAACTGGCAAACGAATATAAGGAACAATCACCCGCAGCGATCATTAAATTAGCACTGAAGAGTTTCGATAAAATTGCTATTTCTTTCAGTGGTGCTGAGGATGTCGTTCTAGTTGATATTGCGGCAAAAATTAATCCTGATGTGAAAGTATTTTCACTTGATACAGGGCGCTTACACGCTGAGACCTATCGTTTCATTGAGCATGTGCGAGCGCATTACAATATAGAGATAGATGTACTCTCACCTGATGCAGAGGCAATACAGGCGCTGGTCCGCACTAAAGGCCTATATAGTTTTTACAAAGATGGTCATAAAGAATGCTGCAGTATCCGTAAGGTTGTTCCATTACGACGTCATTTAGCGGGTTTGGATGCCTGGATTACAGGACAGCGGAAAGACCAAAGCCCTGATACTAGAAATGCTGTGCCAGTGATAGAAAAAGATGCTGCTTTTTCAAGTGCAGATAAGAATTTTTACAAGTTTAATCCACTCGCAAATTGGACATCAGCACAAGTATGGGAATATATAAGAAGTAATGATGTCCCTTTTAATGCACTTCATGAACAAGGGTTCAGCAGTATTGGTTGCGAACCTTGCACCCGACCAGTCTTGCCAAATCAACATGAACGTGAAGGTCGTTGGTGGTGGGAAGAATCAACCCAGAAAGAGTGTGGCCTGCATGTTGCCGATAAGAATAAATAGCACATTATGAAAGTAACATTTGTTAAAAAGATCAAGATGGATGGCAACCTATGCAGGAAGTGTGCTGAGGTTCAGTCGCGTTTGGAAAAAGATGGTCATATCGATAAAATCGATCGCACTGTTATCGCCGATGAACGTGATAATAATAGTGAAGGCATGCAGTTAGCAGCGCAATATGAAGTCGACCGTGCACCCTTTTTCATTGTTGAAAATGATGCTGGCGATACACAGGTATATACAGTTTATTTCAAGTTTGTGAATGAGACTTTAAGTGACAAGACAAATGAAGCAGACGCAGCTAAAGACATATTAGATAGCAATGATCTGGATTTTATTTAGCGCCTTAGTAATCAGGATAGTCTATTTCCTTAAATATTTCGTCTAATTCATGCCTGGTATTTGTTTGCATTGATTGTTGCACAACTTCTCGTGTTAGATGTGGCGCAAACTGTTTTATAAATTCAAACATATATCCACGTAAAAATGTGCCCCGTCTAAACCCAATTCTGGTTACACTTGCTTCAAATAGATGGCTAGCATCAATCGACACTAGTTCAGTGTCGATCTCTGAATCATAAGCCATGCTGGCAACGATCCCAACACCAAGGTTCATCTTCACGTAAGTTTTAATAACATCTGCGTCAGATGCGGTAAAAACCAGTTTGGGAACTAATCCCGCCTGTCTAAATGCCTGATCCAATTGTGAACGACCAGTAAATCCGAACACATAAGTAACGATAGGATACTCAGCTAACGTTTCCAGAGTTAAGGAAGAAACGCTTGCCAAAGGATGGTCACGATTAACGACGACACACCTATTCCATCGATAACAGGGCATCATAATTAAATTCTCAAATAATTCTAATGCTTCAGTTGCTATTGCAAAATCAACCGTGCCTTTAGACGCTAATTCAGAAATTTGTACTGGCGTACCCTGATGCATATGTAAGGAAACATCCGGATAAAGTTTGATAAAATCCTGAATAATATGCGGCAAAACATAACGCGCTTGAGTATGCGTTGTTGCTAATGAAAGACTGCCTTGGCGCTTATCACTAAAGTCATTAGCAACTCGTTTAACGCCTTCAACCTTGTCCAATATTTCTCCAGCCATATCAATAATGACCTGGCCTGCAGCAGTGATCTCGGTCAGGTGCTTTCCATTACGCTGAAAAATCTGAACATCAAGCTCATCTTCAAGCATTCTTACCTGCTTACTAATCCCTGGCTGAGATGTAAACAAACTTTCAGCCGTAGCTGAGACATTTAGCCCATGATTAGCAATCTCCCAGATATATTTGAGTTGCTGTATTTTCATTATCTAAATATGTATATACGATAAAATTATAAAAATATACATAATAATTCCTTTTCAGAATACTTGTCAGTCTGTAAATTAGCTCACAATTTAACCATGGTGTTCGGATAAACCCTTAGCATACAAAGATTTATGGATTTTTCATTTACAATAATAGGCTTTTTAGTCGGTTTTATAGTCGGCATGACTGGCGTCGGCGGAGGCTCCTTAATGACTCCTATTCTTGTACTCGGTTTTGGTATAAAACCCGCCATAGCGGTGGGGACAGACCTACTCTATGCAGCAATCACTAAGTCGGGAGGAGTGTTCGTACATTATAAACACGGGAACATTCAATGGCCTATCGTCATCTTGCTTTCACTAGGTAGTGTACCAGCGTCGATTTTCTCAATATTTGTTATCAAGCACCTTGATGCATCCGGAATTAATTATGATAACTTAATCATGTCTACCCTAAGTATCGCGTTGATATTGACAGCGCTGTTTTTATTGACACGAAATCAATTACATAAATTTAGCCAAAAAGAACAGTTTTCCGCCTTAAAGCTGCTCCATAGAAAATATCGCAAACCAGTAACGATCTTTGCCGGCGTGTTGATAGGAATTCTGGTTACCTTATCTTCGGTAGGTGCGGGCGTTATTGGCGCCGCATTCTTGTTTTTTCTCTACCCTAGATTTAAAGCTATTAAGATAGTCGCGACTGATCTTGCCCATGCAATACCAATTACTACTATAGCAGGATTAGGTCATGCACATATTGGTGCCGTAAACTATGTTTTATTAGGTAGCTTACTTATTGGTTCCTTGCCAGGGATTTATCTAGGCAGCCATTTTGGTACTTTTTTGCCAGATAAAATTATGCGTCCGGTACTTGCCAGCATGCTTTTAATAATCGGCATTCGGCTGGTATTTTAATCATCAAAGCAGGGTTCTTCTGGAATTTGCATCCGGACCACACCCCCGCCGTCAGGTCTCTAAAACCACTCTGCTACTGCGCACCCAAGAGGCAGAGCATCCTGTATATAAAAAACCCTGCATTAGGCAGGGTTTTAATACGAATTTTTTTCACCGGCTATACGTGATCATGTTTGTAATCTTCAATTATGGTTGCCATTCGGTCCTTCAAGATTAATTTTTCTTTTTTAAGTCCTTCTAAGCTAAGTTGATCAACTTTAAGATTTTTATCATTGACATCTTTAACCGTATTTTTTAAAACATTGTGTTTTTCATACAACCTTTTGAAATCATTATTTTCGCTTAGTAATGAATTTACTATTTCCTGATCGTGTTCAAACATGACACCCCCTGTATTAATGATGATATGAAGATTGGAACCCATTGGCATGGACTCTCCGTCTCGATACTCTTTTGCATAGATCCTGTAAAAGAGTGAGCGTAAGTGGATAAGTTTTGGCAGTGCTTTTCATAATTCCCGCTTATAACACTAGTCTAAATTATTGAATCCGACAAGAATAAAATTATAACAACTTTATTTTCAAAAACTTACGGAACAGGCTCTAGACACAACCCGCATCACCAATTTGACATCTGAAACTTAGCATCTATTCTATCTACTAATAGGTAGGCATATGACGACATCAGAACAAATCATAGATGCGGCAACTGATCTGCTTCAGAAGCATGGTTTTAACGCATTTAGCTATAGCGATATTTCAAAGCTAATCGGTATTAAAACTGCCAGCATCCATTATCACTACCCAAGTAAATATGACTTAGGGAAATCCGTTATGGAAAGATGCCGACTTATGCATAAGTCGGCTATAAATAACATTGACGCTGAATCAGACTCTCCTTTAAAAAAACTACAGGCCTTTGCAGAACTCTTTAGCTGCACAATGGGTAACGATTACAAAATGTGTCCTTGCGCCATGTTAACAACAGACATTTCTACCTTGCCAGATCCAATAAAAATCGAAGTACGCAAATTTTATATAGACAACGAAACATGGTTAACATCTATTTTAAAAGACGGCTTAGACAAAGGAATTTTTAAATTTAATATAAGTGCAGCTGAATGCGCAAAAACACTATTTGCTTCATTTGAAGGCGCCATGTTATCTGCAAGGGCATTTGAAGATAAAAATCGATTAACAAAATCACTAAAACAAATCATCAAACTGATCCAGGCGTAATCAATATATGAATATCATAAAAAACTTCATGCTAATTGCATTATTAAGTTTGACGCATTTCGTTATCGCTTCCGGCGTAAAAGATGACTTCAATATTACTGAAGTAGCGCAAGGCAATTATTTACATAAAGGTGTTCATGTTTCTATTGATGACGTTAAACACGCTGATATTGCCAACATAGGATTCATTGTCGGCGATAAATGTATTGCTGTAATTGACACCGGGGGCTCGATCAATACTGGAACAAAATTACTCAAGAAGATCAAGTCAATATCAGATAAACCCATATGCTATGTCATCAATACACACGTGCATTTTGATCACATGCTTGGTAACAAAGCATTTGTCATAGAAAAACCGGAATTTGTTGGTCATCAACAACTCGGCTCTGAGGTTAAACGAAATCGAGAATTCTTTTTAGAACAGTTTAAAAACGATCTAGGCTTGAATCCAGATCCATCTTCTATAGTAGGACCAAGTATTTTAATCGACAAATCTAGCCAATTAGATTTAGGTGACCGGATTTTAACCTTGATACCTTTCCCTGTCTCTCATAGCCATAGTGATTTAATCATTATTGATAACGAAACCAATACACTTTGGGCTGGTGATTTAATCTTCCGGGAACGAATTCCATCATTAACAGGCAGTCTGATCGGGTGGGTAAAAGTAATGGAGGACCTGCTCCGCCTTAAGGTTAAGTTGGTAATACCAGGTCATGGCAGTGTTGCTAACTCGATGTCTATAGCAATTAAACAACAACGAGAGTACTTACAGCGGCTATTGGCTGAAACACGTCAAGCTATAGAGGAAGGTCAATTTGTAAATGAAGCTGCGGAAAATATTGACAAAGAGAACCTGTCGAACTGGTTGCTCCATGATTTTCAACACCCAACAAATGTTTCAAGAGCTTTTACAGAACTGGAATGGGAATAAAGTCATTGCTTTAAGATTCTCTATTTTAATGCCCTTCGTGACCCCGTAAGCAAAATAGCAATAATAAAAATATAGTCATGTTCGTATAGATAGTTCAGAAGCGTTCTCTAGAGCAAAAAACTGTTCTATAATCATCAAACATTATTAAATTAAAAAAGTAACATCACTATGCCTACTTATGACTATTTCTGCGAAGACAATGGTAAAACCGTAGAGGTTTATCATGGCATCAATGACAAGTTAAAAACCTGGGGAGAAATCTGTTTTACTGCGCAGATTCCACTTGGAGACACTGACGTCTCTGCACCAGTCAGATTGGTCATCCGGCCTGTAGCGATCGGTTTTCCTACCGGGAATTCCAGGCTCAAAGAACATGGCTTTACTAAATTGGTAAAACGTGATGATGGTGTCTATGAAAATGTTACTGCCACGGGCGGCGAAAAGAGGTATATGAAAGCCGGTGATAAATCCTCCATGCCGCACTTGCACAAAAAGATATCAAGCTAGGATAATAAAATATCCATCCTGTGAATAACATCACAGTCAAAGCATAAATGTTTTAACCAGCTTTTATTTAAGCTTATACTCGGACTATAAATTCTTAGCTGATGAGACATATCATGATCAAACGCATACTCCTTCTAAGCAGCATTTTCATTATTTTTATATCTACACCTCTTTTTGCTGAAGGTGATAACTACGAAAAAGATACAGTTATTGACGATGCAGCAGACTTCTTCGGTGAAGGAGCTGAAGGTTTGGGTGAAGTAATAGAGAAAATCTTCAAAGAGCATGGACAACCGAATGCCATTATAAAAGGAGACGAAGCCAGTGGCGCAATTGGAATCGGAGCACGATATGGCAGTGGCGTCCTTTCTATGAAAAATAATACCAAAACAACCGTTCATTGGACTGGCCCGTCTATCGGCTTTGATGCCGGCGCAAATGCATCGAAGGTATATGTACTCGTCTATCATCTCCCGAATACAGCTGCTTTATTTCAACGTTTCCCTGCGATCGACGGCAGCCTGTATTTTGTCGGCGGTATCAGTGCTAATTACCATCAGTCCGATAACATCATCCTCGCACCACTTAGGTTGGGTGCGGGCTTAAGAGCCGGGGTTAATGTCGGCTATATGAAATACACCCGCAAGAAGACCTGGAACCCCTTCTAATCCAGGAATTAATCTACAAATAGCGCTGATTGGCCAAAATTAGTTAATATTCCTTTTGTTTTTTAATGCGAATGGTTATCATTAATATGATATTTCTATCTTGGATCACACATGAATTTTAGTAAACCTAGTTTTTTTGCCTGCCTCTTAATAATGGGAGGATCAGCTCAACTCAGTTATGCCAGTGGCACGATGAATGAAAAAGAGATTGAAAATGTTGATCGTGTTGAAGTGACAGGCGAGGAAGCACAACAACGCCTCTCGATTACTGCAGGCTTATTGGCCGACTACGAAATAGCAGCTAAAAAGCTAATCATGAATCTAGATAACGGCTCAAGCAACGCTATAGATATCAGCAAGCAAGCAGAAGCGTTATTGGCATTATCTGAGAATGTCATTAGTAGTGCGCAATATCGTTTGCCACAATGTAATGAATATTTAGCCAAAACATTAATACTAAAGGACAACTTGCAGGAAATTTCTCACGCCAGTCTGGAAAAAGACTATCACCATGATGGAGTACTTCCTAAAGCACCTGGAGAGTGTTATCACACAAAAGACTTATTCGTACATCCAGCAACAGTTATCGTCTTAACTCGCGATGACCCGACTTTAAATGAAAAAACAAAGGCTTCAATCAGTACTGAAATAAGTGAGGTATTGGCACATACAGAGGTAGTAAGACAACTTGTAATTTACTAGGCTTTATTTCAAATATGCCTATATATTCGAAACTAACAAAACCATCACACTATTCCTTAGAATCACCAACCTAACAGTGCAGGGAATGGAACAAGTCGTTGTTCATTATGTCATAATAGGCAAAAGCTCCTATGTCATATTCAAACCGGTGTATGGGTTCATAACTATTAATAACACGTTATTGCCAGATGATACGTTCTATAAAAACTACTTTTTTTATTACTACTGTTTTTTTCTTAACAGCGTGTAAAACGATCCCAACAACCCCGGATGAACCCCCTGTTCCAGAAACGGAACATACGGACCCAAACACAGCCGATTCCACTGCTCAAGATGTATCCTCTCAGAATTCCAGTAATATCAAATCCGAACAAAATCACAGCGCACCAAAAGAAACTACAAGTGCTAATGCCTCTGTAAGTTTAACCAGCGAAGAGCAAACTCAACAACTTGATCAGCAACTCGACGAACGCTTTGCAGACTTTGATAGGCTATTACTTCGAGAACGTGAATTCCTGAGCGAGAAACAGAAGGAGCAAGGTGATCCTCAGAATAATAGCAGCGCGGGTACTGCTGGAGGAGGTTTAGATGGCTTTGAAGGCCTCGATGGCTTCGATGATACTCCTACAAGTAACTCTGGCACAGAAAATGAAAACAATGACACTCAACAAGCAACCGGTCAGAGCTCTTACCCCAGCACTAATACAAATATAAATACGCCACCTGATTTAATAAACAGTAAGGGTGACGATGTTATAGCAAGGCAACTGCGTGAAGCGGCACAAAAAGAGAAAGACCCTGTGCTCAGAGAAAAACTTTGGGACGAGTATAGAAAATATAAAAGTGGTATTTAACACAGGTAAAAGACATGCATAAAATTAACAATATACTACTCGTAGTCAGCATATTCTTATCGTTAGCTGCATGTAATACCACCACGGTCAGATCGGCACAATCAAAGCCCGTACTTATTACAGGGACAACAATCCCGGAAGCATTATTGCTTGATGTGGGCGTTAATATTTTTGACCCTGATATAACAGATAATAAAACTGAAGAAATCAATGGCTACACCAAAATTCTTGAGGCTGAGGCAAATTACATACCGTTTAAACTCATGGAAACAATTCAGGGTAGCGGCAACTGGGGCGTGGTGCGCGTCATCCCCAACAAACAGAGTGAAATGGATGTCTGGGTCGATGGCAAGATATTAAAATCTGATGGCGCCACACTTGAACTTGATATCACAGTCAGCGACGCAAGTAATAATCAATGGTATAGCAAACGATATAAGCAAGAAGTCAGCAAATACGCTTACGATAAAAACTCGAACAATAGCGAACCTTTCCAGAATCTATATGATGAAATTGCCAATGATATGTTGCGGTATTACAAAAACCTGGGGGCAGAAAGAATCACAAGCATCAGGACTATTTCACAGCTACAATTTGCCAAACGTTTCTCACCCGAGGCCTTCAGCGATTACATCGACACAGACAACAAAGGCCGTTTAACCGTCAAACGCTTACCAGCGAAAAATGATCCGTTGTTACAACGTATACAAACCATACGCGAACGGGATCATTTATTTGTAGATACTCTGCAAGATTACTACGCAAACTTTAACCGCCAAATGGAAGAACCTTATCTTGAATGGCGCCGTGCTTATTACGAGGAGGGCGAAGCCCTGCGTGAAGTAAACTCGCAAGCAACGACACGTCTGGTTGGTGGTGTTTTAGCCGTTTTAGCCGGCATTCTTGCCCAAGGAAGTAGTTCTTCAATTTCTCGTACTGCCGGACAAGTTGGCATTATTGGGGGGGGTGCGGCTGTGGTCAGCGGCATGAATAAACGCGAAGAAGCGAAGATTCATGTTGAGGCATTACAAGAAATTTCTGCTTCACTAGATGCAGAGATAGAACCGCATACAGTAAACCTCGAAGAACGCACGGTCACACTAACTGGCTCAGTCAATGACCAATATGCCCAATGGCAAGAAGTACTGCGTGAGATATATAGAACTGAAACCGGCGCTATTTAATAACTTAACCTAATGCATTACCATGAATAACGATTTAAACGATGGCTTTAAGACAATAAAACCAGCACCATTTGATCGTACTTCTGAAAATACAACTGCGTCAATTAGCACGAATGGCATGAGTATTAAAACACTCAATGTAGCACTTGGGCTTGCCGTCATGTTCGTTGGCCTCATTATTGTCGTTTTCTTTCTACCTGGCTGGGTAGAAAGCAATAAAACTACAGAATCTACTAACCACACTACCGTTGGCACGACATCAAAATCATCAGTAACAAGCTCACCTGAGTCAACAACACCTTCCTCTACAGGGGAATCCGTTGTCGAGCAATTACCAGCAGAAGAGCAAGCCCGGAATATGGCATTTAGGAAAGAGGCGCAAACCTATCTGCAAGAAATATTAGAAAAACAAAAAAATCTCGAAGAAAACAATGCCCAAGTCTGGGCTGGCAAAGAATATGTAACGGGCTTAAATCACGCTACTAGTGGTGACTCGTTATACAACCAACAACAATTTGCAGAGGCTAACCAAGAATATCAAAAAGCATTAACTATTTTTAATTCACTAACTGATAAAATTGAAATTACCTATGCCGATAATATTGAAAGTGGATTAAATGCCCTCGATGCAGGTGATTCTGTATTAGCACTCACTGCCTTTAAGACGGCATCTTTATTCACCGATGAATCACAACAAGCTGAAAAAGGCCTTGAGCGCGCACAAAAATTGGACAATGTGTTTGCTAATATCGAACGGGGAAACGAGGCATTCAACGAAGGGCGTTTAACTGAGGCAAAAACAGCGTATCAATCTGCGCTTGATCTCGATCCTGATACCAAGCTGGCCCAACAAAAATTACAAGAGACCAACCATTTATTAGCGAACAAACAATTTAATGCTTTTATGTCAGCAGGATATGCCGCTTTGGATAAGCATAATTATACTGCCGCATTAACTCAATTTAATAAGGCCTTAGTAATCCGTCCTGACTCATCTGCTGCAAAAACAGCCATACAACAAACTCAACATCAAGTGACAACTGTTGAAATAGAAAAGACCTTGAAACAGGCTTCTGTAAACGAAAAAAATGAGTTATGGCAAACAGCTATTGATCTTTATGATAGTGCGTTGAAGCTAGAAAAGAACCTTGCCGAAGCACAGAAAGGAAAACAACGAGCTCAATACCAGTTGGGCATCAATCAGCGGTTGGAACAGATATTATCTCATCCGGAACGACTCAGTGATAAAACGATACACGCCGAGACGACTGCTTATTACAATCAAGTCCGCCAGCTTGATAACCCGGGACCTGTGCTGACCAATCAACTAGCTGAACTTGATAAGTTAATACAAATAAGCGCGACACCTGTAAGGATAAAACTTCAGTCAGATAATTTAACCGAGGTGATCGTGTATAAGGTTGGTAAATTGGGAATGTTTGAAGCAAAAGAACTGAGCTTGCGTCCCGGTAAGTATATTGCAATCGGCAAACGTGATGGTTATCGTGATGTGCGAATTGAGTTTTTAGTTTCACAAGATACCAGCAATCAGGCGATACATATTGCTACAAAAGAAAAGATAAACTGATTTACTACTATGGCACATATTGAACCTGTCAACTTTGAACCGGCTAAACCTCAGCAACTGACCAAAGTAAAATCGCATTCTTTAATCTTAAAGCTCACCTTTTTTTTTCTATTCACCGTTCTTGCATTCTCGACCTGGTTTTTATTTAGTAGCAAATCGGTCCATATAACGACCATTCCCGCCGATGCTGACGTCACAATTCATGCATTATTAAAACTGGCATTGGTAGAGCGTTATCTAATACGAGAAGACGACTATGAAATAGAAATACACGCAGAAGGTTTTCATATGATTGAAGAAACCTTACAAGTAGGCGCAAAACAAAATCAGGAGTTCACCTATACCCTACTCCCTCTGCCCGGTCACCTGAAAGTGGACGTCACTAAGGTCGATCAAGCAAAAGTTTTTATCGATAACGTTGAACAAGGGAATGCTCCGATTACACTCGAAAATCTTTCCGCAGGCACACATCGAATAGTAATTGAAGCTGAACGTTACTTTCCTTACACAGAAGATATAGAGATCGAAGGTAAAGACAAAACACAAGAGTTGAGTGTCGAACTTGTACCCGCTTGGGCAAAGGTCGAGTTTGCTTCAGTCCCCGAAGGCGCGAAAATACTCATCGATGATGAAAGTGCAGCAAACACACCAGCGTCAATAGAACTGGTCGAAGGAAAGTATGCTATCAGGGTCAAGAAACCCGGTTTTAAAGACTGGCAAAAAAATATTACGGTTATTGCCAATGAAGATGCAGCCTTTACCGATATACAACTTAAGCCAGCCGATGCAACTCTGTTTGTTGAATCTGTTCCAGCCGCGGCTAATGTAACTGTGGATGGCAACTATGTTGGCAAAACGCCACTGGAAACAGCCATAACCCCAGGGGAAACCGCCACTGTTCGACTCTATAAACACGGTTTTTTAGCAACAACCCGCAGTGTAAAGGTTAGCGCGGGGCAAAGCAGAAAACTAAACATATCCATGTCCTCAGAACTTGTTGATGTTATGTTTAGTCTTAAGCCTACGGACGCCAAGGTTTACATTAATAATAAACGCGTTGAATTATCTGGTTCAACAATCTCACTGCCGACTACGCAACAAAACATAATGATACGCAAAGAAGGCTATGTAGATCACAACACGACCATTACCCCAATTTCCGGTATTGCGCAAAATATTAACGTGACATTAAAGTCGCTACAGCAACAAAAACTTGAAAACATAAAACCCATCATCACCAGTAAAGCAGGACAAAAATTTAAATTATTTTATCCTCATTCTTTTACCATGGGCGCATCGCGTCGTGAGCCAGGTCGTCGTTCTAATGAAACAGAACAAAATATCGATTTGAAACGCGCTTTCTATCTTGGTATCAACGAAGTCACGAATGACGAATTTCGCTTATTCAAAAATTCTCACAACTCAGGCTCTTTGCAAGGCCACAGTCTGAATAGCGGCAACCTCCCTGTTTCAAATATAAGTTGGGATGATGCAGCCATGTATTGTAACTGGTTGAGTCAACAAGAATCTTTACCCCCCTTTTACAAAATATCAAACAATAAAATCGATGGCATCAACTCTACTAGTGATGGTTATCGCTTGCCCACGGAGGCTGAATGGGCCTGGGCAGCCAGAGCAGTCAACAAGACTGAGCTTTTAAAATTTCCCTGGGGTGACAAAATGCCACCTCCCAAAAAGAGTGGCAACTATGCAGATAGTAATGCCGCCGGATTCTTAGGCAAGACCATCGCTACTTATAATGATGGTTTTGCTGTCGCGGCTCCCATAGGCAGCTTCGCCCCTAATCATAAAGGACTGTATGACATGGGTGGTAATATTGCAGAATGGGTGCACGACTATTATTCTGTGCAGGCAAGCAGCAATAAAACGCATGTCGACCCACTCGGGCCTGAACGTGGTGAGTTTCATGTTATCCGTGGCGCATCGTGGGCACATGGTACTATTACTGAATTACGATTATCTTTTAGGGATTACACTGACAAGCCGCGCGAAGACGTTGGTTTTAGAGTTGCTCGATATCTTGAATAGAACAATTGAAAACATGCATAAACTCTTATTTATAATTTCCTTGTGTTTCATGTCCTTAGCTATCGCCGAGACTGAAGGTGATAAAACCACGGTGACTACTACTAATAATAATCAACAAGCAGAAACAGAAAAAAGCACCCCTCCAGCTTCAACGTTCGAAACACCAGACTCATTCGACCCCACTGAAAATTTATCTCAAGATGTTCCCACTGCCTTTCCAGTAGATATATAGAAGATCAAAACATTATGAATAAACACAATCCATTATCTGACTTCCTCTATCAATTGATTGCATTATTTTTATCATTAATTGTTGTACACACCATCTACGTTACCGTTATTCGTCCGAATGCTGATGCCATCCTAGAACAACAAGCTGCTCAGCAAACGGCAGGAGAACCTGTAGAAATTGAACGTTCAATTTTCATCGTACTGAAAGACTTTGAACAGGAGGCTTGTTTTATTCTGGCATTATGGGTGTTTGCAATTATGGGGCTAAAGGCTAAAGCAATTCTAAAAGAACGTGCATTATTGTCGCAAACCTTAATCAATATAAGCCCGGGGACAAGTCTGTTACCTGAAGATACTCGCGAATATTCAAGGCCAATACAAAACCTCGATGAAAACGAACGCGAATATCTATTACCCAGAGCATTACTCTCTGGTCTACAGCGTTTTGGATCAACTAGAAATATTCAAGACGTTGCTACTACTATAAAAGACATTTGTGAACATGAATCAGAACGGCTTGATTCAGAACTCTCAATGGTACGCTATATCATCTGGGCCATACCTTCTATCGGTTTTATTGGCACCGTCCGCGGTATTGGTGAAGCGCTTGGTCAGGCACACAAAGCCGTTGAAGGTGACATACTAGGTGTAACATTAAGCCTTGGGGTCGCATTTAATTCAACCTTTGTTGCTCTTATCATTAGCATTTTTATTATGTTTCTAATGCATCAATTACAGTTATTACAAGAACGATTAGTACTCGACTCACAACGTTATTGTGATGTCAGGCTACTACGCCATCTTAAGGCATTATAAGGTAACTGTTATGAGCCCATTTACAGTTATTGATCTCAATGATACCAATATCCGCGTCGGCAAAGATGCGCAGATATTATTAAATAGCCCTGGCTATGCTGTCATAAAGGACGACCAAATTGCTTTTGGCACCCCGGCAGCAAAGCTCAATCGCATCTATCCACGCAGTATGCATGATGATTACTGGTATCGCTTTAGCCAGGATGCAATTCAATCATCATCAAATCAAATACGTCATAATGCCGACCTCGCCTATATGCAATTGGCAGAGATCAATAGTCAAGCAGGAGAACATGTAAGATGGCTAGTCGCTGTTCCTGCAAGTTTTAATCAAGAACAGTTAGCCTTGCTGCTGGGCCTGCTTAAAGCCGCTAACTATGAAGAGGTGCAACTAATTGATAGCGCGTTACTCGCATCGGTCAAAAACTTAAATAAAGGTAAACATACTCATTTAGATATGCAATTACACCAGTCTGTACTGACATTGTTTGAAACTGACGACAAACACAAAGTCACGTCATCAAATGTGTTGCCCGGAATGGGGCTATCAAACATTTATGAACAGTGCGCGAAATTAATCAGTAATGAGTTTATTAGCCAGTCACGCTTTGATCCACATCATGAGGCTCAATCTGAACAATTGTTGTTTGATAACATTCCCTCGTGCTTAAAGAAGTTAACAACTTCATCAATGTCTAAAGTAGATCTTGAATACCAGGGAAACTCTTATAGCGCAAATATAACGCGAGAAGCTATTTTGGAAATGCTTTCTCCAATATATGACAATATTTACAAATACATTGCTGATTCAAAAAAACTATTGCTGAGCCACCGTTTTGGGGAATTGCCTGGTTTTCTCGATGGCTTAGCCAGTGCCAGTGCCAGTGCCAGTGCCAGTGCCAGTGCCAGTGTATTAGATGAGTTTGCACCGTTTACATCAGCAAAAATCTATTCAACATTACTATTCGACACCGATTCAAATACAAATTATTTATCTGAATTACCGGTAATTGAAGCACCAGAAACTTTAACGCGCCCAAATATAGAGAGCCGCCAAACTACGAACATCACGCATATTTTGATTGATAATATTGCTTATAAGCTTAATAAAAAGAATTGCTACATTTGTGCTAATAACACAATTGAAACTTTACTTAGTTCAAAAACGAAATTTTCAATTCAAGCGTATGATGGACATTATTCTATACAGGCCGAAAATAATTCGCAGGTCTCTTTAAATAATGCCCCCATCAATGACAAACAATTACTTAAGCTTGGTGACAGCATTACAACAGTCGATTCAAAAACCAGTTTCACTGTAATAAAGGTCTTCTAAAAAGATGGCCCGCAACCGGCGCCAGCTTACCCCTTTTAGTTTGTCATTTCTGGACATCATGTCCTGTGGCTTTGGCGCTGCAGTTTTATTATTCCTCATAATCAAACACAATATTGATAGTGGCGTGATAACTCCAGAAGCTACAAGCGCACTTGATTTTCAATCAGAGGTTTCGCTGTTGGAACAAGAAATACGTTTGGGCGAATTAAATCTAGTTGAGGCCAAAAATACTATTGAAGAGATAACGCAGCAAATTGTAACCACAGAAGGTCTCGCCCGAAAAATAACTGATGAGATAGACGAACTCAGCGGAAAACAAGAGGCGCTGTTGGCAGCAAGCGATGACACCGAGCTCGATTCGCTTAAAGCCGATCTAATTAAACTTGAACAGCAAAAAAAGAATCTGGAAGAACGACTAGAAGAAACAGGAGAAGCATCACGGAAATTCTCTGGTGATGGCGATCGTGCTTACGTATCCGGCTTAAAAATGAGTGGGAAACGCCTATTAATATTAGTTGATAGTTCAGCCAGCATGCTAGATGAGACCATTGTCAATATCTTACGGCGCCGGAATATGTCTGATGATCGCAAACGACAATCGGCTAAGTGGCAACATACTATCAAGATCGTTGAATGGTTAAGTGCTAAATTTCCTCTCGACAGTCAATTTCAAATCTATCATTTTAATACTCAAACAAATGCGCTTACATCTAACACAAAAGGGCAGTGGCTAGACGTGCGCGATAAAAGCAAGCTTGATTCTGCTATTAAAACGCTTAATAGCCTGATTCCTGAAAATGGTACAAATCTAGAAAAAGCATTTATAGCTGCAAACCAACTTAACCCCAAACCAGATAATATCTATCTCATCACAGATGGCTTTCCGACCCAGGGCTCTAAAACTTCACGAAAAACCACGATATCAGGCAAGGACCGAGTTAAACTCTTTAACGAGGCAATCGAAAAATTACCAGCGCGCATACCAGTCAATATAATTTTGACCCCCATCGAAGGTGACCCATATGCAGCGATTGCTTATTGGAGACTATCTCGTGCAACTCAAGGATCATTTATGAGTCCCTCAAAGGATTGGCCATAATTATTATATGAAAAAACGTCGTGATACAGATATTTTTAGCTTGTCTTTTCTGGACATCATCACCTGCGGTTTTGGTGCCATTATCCTGCTATTAGTTATTACTAAAACAGGCATCCCGGCAGCAAGCATAGAGTCTGCTCCTGAAACAAGCGATGATGGCTTAGTAAGAGATTTGCAAAAACAACTGTTTGAAATCAGAGGACAAATCAATATCTTGAATCGTGATATGACTGATGCGAAAGAGCAACTCTCTGAGTGGAAACAGCGGATCGCACGTCTCAAACAAGATAAAAATAATACTGAGAGTCAAATTAACAGCCTACAAGATAATTCTTCCGTGCAATCGAGTATTACTAATCAATTCGAAACAGCAAAACAATCCTTGACCAAAGAAATGCAACGTCTTTTAACCAAACTAAAGAGTGCAGATACCGATCTTGTTGGTGGAATACCTGTCGATAGTGAGTATATTATATTTATCATAGATACCTCCGGTAGTATGGTGCAGGTCAACTGGGAAAAGATGATCAAGCAACTTACTACGACTCTAGATGTCTACCCAAATGTAGAAGGCTTACAAATTATGAGTGATATGGGTAGTTATCTATTCTCACAATACCGAGGGAAGTGGATACCTGACACACCAGGTCGTCGACGAGCAATGATCAGCAACCTTCGAATATGGAATACATTTAGTAATAGCAGCCCTGTTGAAGGTATAACTCGAGCCATAAGTACTTTTTATGACCCAAATAAAAAAATAAGTATTTATGTCTTTGGCGATGAATTTACTGGGAAATCAATAAGTGACGTCGTAAAGACTATCGACAGACTCAACCCAAAGGATAATAAAGGAAATACAAAAATTCGTATTCATGGTGTGGGCTTTCCTATACCAGAAAATGCACCTGAACACTTCCAGATTACCAGTCAAAGATATGCCACATTAATGCGTGAAGTTGGCCAAAACAATGGCGGCACCTTTATCGGACTCAATTGATGTCAAAAAAAATAAACCTGTTTCTTTTGTATTGGCTAGTATTGCTAACAGCATGCGAACAATCCATGGTCTTGAAGACCAGCCTGGATATACCAGACCCAATCGAAACAAAGTTACCGCTGAATATGGCTATATTCTATACAGAATCATTACGAGAATATATTTACACAGAAAACAACGATGACAGAAGAAATTGGGCTATCACTATTGGCCCATCTCAGATAGCGATATTCGATCAAGTATTGCCATCGATGTTTAGTGCAATTAAAACGATTAACCATTTGGATGAAGCTAAAAATAAACGATACGATGCAATCATCATTCCCGAAATCAAGGACATACAGTTTGCATTACCCTATGAAACAAAAACAAAGATACATGAAACATGGATAAAATATAATATTCATGTTCAAAAACCCAATGGGGAAACTATTAAGAATTTAAATTTAACAGGCTATGGAAAATCACTGCCTAATACTTCAATCGACTTCTTACTTGATGAAAGAGAAGGCCTGGTTATCTCTACAAACGAGGCATACCGTGATCTAGCTGCAAAACTTATTGTTTCATTTCAATCAGATCCCGACATAAAAAAGTGGTTCGACACCAAACTATAATAATTATCAATAATGCTAAATCGCTTAAGTCAATTTTTAGCTATTATATTCACAATTGTAATTATTGCTTCCTGCAATACTGTAACTGTAATCGATAAACACAAGATATCTCCTTATATTGACTTAGGTGATAAAGAGTCCATTGTATTATTAGGCCGTAGACATTTGCGCCGACATGAAACAGAACTGGATTATATTAGCTGCATAGAGAAAAAATTATCTTCGGGAGATGAAAGACTTAATGTAATACCAGAACAACAGTTCATCGATAGCATGTATCCCTATTTTGAATCAAGCACAGCACCGATGAATGTACAAAATCTTGATAAATTACTACAACACCCGAACGTTTCAAAAAAACTAGCTGACTATAAGATACATTTCTTTATTTGGATTGAAGGTAATACAAAAACTATTGAGAAAGCCGGCACTATATCTTGTGTAGGTGGCCCCGCAGGTTGCTTCGGCTTAGCTACCTGGCGCGATGAAGCACTTTATGAAGCAAAGATATGGGATTTAAAAAGCACATCCGTGTCAGGAAAAATATCTACAGAAACACAAGGCACTTCCTTTCTACCTGCTGTTATATTACCTATCCCGCTCTTAGCAAGTGTCAAATCCGATGCCTGTGACGGCATGGCAACACAATTAAAAGAATTCTTGAATTAATGAACAACCAAACAATTATATCTTTTTTCGTCTCATTATTACTCTGCATAACTACTCATAGTTATGCAGATACAAACATTTATTCATGGAGAGTAAGTGATCTTGCTCGCTCGCCAGTAGAAGACATTAAATTAAGGAACCAGCAAGATCGCGTAATAAAAACTGTTAGCGCAAAACAAATGGTTTATTTATATACAGCAATGGGAAGTATTTCTAAAGCCTCTGAAACAAATGCGGATTTTCTTGTTGTCGACGGCACACCAGCTAATGCCTTTGCTGGCTATACAGAGAATGGGGCGAACTTCATTGCCATCAACTTTGCTATGCTGGATATATTAAATACAAATATGGACATGATTGCAGCACTTCTCGGCCATGAGCTCGCACATTTAAAATTAAACCATGGCGAAATTAGTAAAAAAAACCTCGAACAAAACCGCGGGAAAGATTTTTCTGCTGCGAGCACACGTTATAGTAGAGACAATGAGCGTGAAGCTGATTATCTTGGAACTATATGGGCAGTCGAATCGGGTTATGACCCTGAAGGCGCTGTTGCTTTACAGGAGGCACTTTACGCACAATCTAAAAAAACAGCGACCATGTCTTTTAATATTTCTCATCCCTCAGGCATAGAACGCATCACTATACTTAAATCTCTAGTACGCCGATTAAGCAACTAAATCATTTACATGATGATGATGATGAAGATTATTACGAATTTTCAGAATTAATTTTTTTGACTTTTCTTATTTTTCTCAACAAGTCTGTAGCCTGGTGGTTAATGATTTCCGGGTGCCCGAACAAGCCCCTTTTAATAACATCCAGTTTCCATTCCATAACTCGATTTAGTGTTGGTAATAGATCTAATGAATTCGTTCCATGTATACGTCTATTAACCCAATAAAGATATTCGTAGCTCTTATCCAGGGAAATCCAATCTTCCAAATCAACCTTCGTAGAGATAATTTGTTCAACTATCCTAAGTTGATCTTTGCTCTCTAACCCATAATTAAGTCGATGAAGATGTAAAGCTTGATTTAGCACCTCAAGCCTATTTAAGTGATCACCTTGTTCTTTATATATCATAGACAAACTAATCAGGTTTTCTTCTATCGCAACATCATGCGGGCCTAGAGTCATTTTAATCTCAGTAATTTTATCCCTATATTGCGCAATATTTTTTTCAGCAGCACTATCAACAACACTATCACCCTTTGCCTTAGATGCAGTGATTATAAAACAGGCCATAACAAAAACAGTTAGTAAAAAATGACTTTGCAACATAACATGCTAAATATTGATATTGTAATTAAAGCTAAGTTTAAAAAATCAACTTGTTTTACTTAATTATCTTCTCAGGTTCATTCCCTTTTTTTGACAGGATATATTCAAGCCAAAGACCAGACAGCTTCTCTTGAACAGTATTTTGTCGTAACCGAGCATTTAAATTTGGAAAATCAACACGATCAAGCTCTTGATCCTGATTCGAACAAGAATAAACAAAATATTCCTCCCCGGTTTTCGGATCGATATGTTTACACAAACATTGAGCACAGACGCCTTTCATCATACATTGCATTGGCGAATTAATAGAACCGATTGCTATATGCTCGGGCTTGAAATATTCTTTTAAACGTCCATGACGTGCTTCTTTAACTGCGGCCATCATACGATCTGAACCAATAACAATCATATTATCCACATCATACAAGGGTATATCGACATTACCTAAATCACCTTTTGCATAAGCTTCTATAGACTCAAGGATATTACCCACAATCGTTTTATCTTGAGGGCGAGTCGTCTTGATCGGAACCACGCCATCTCCAGGATCAACTGACCAGACAATCTCATCCGATGCAGCTTCAATCTCACTCACCTTGAAAACATCTGTTGCATATTTATACCCGGCAAAATAAATTACTTTATTGCCTGCAGCTCGAAATGCTTTACCAATTGAAAATTGAACTGCATTACCAAGCCCACCACCAATCAGCATCACCGTTTTATTACTAACTGTTTCTGTTGGTGCACCAGTAACGCCCATGATAACGACAGGATCGCCTGGTTGCCACAATGCACATAGTCGAGATGAACTTCCCATTTCCAGCGCAATTAAGGAAATCAAGCCTTTTTCCTTATCTACCCAAGCTCCTGTTAGTGCAAGCCCTTCTGACGCTAGAACTGTACCCTCTATTTCTGGCGCTAGATATTCATAATTTTGAACACGGTAAAACTGTCCGGGCTCAAACTTAGCAGCTTGCAAGGGTGCGCGTACAATTATCTCTATAATTGTTGGGGTGAGCCGATTGACTTCGACCACTGTAGCTAATAACTTCTCTTCTAAACAGGCAAAAAACTTATCCATCGCCGCCAACCGCAAATCACTTGCTTCAGCAGATAGCTTATTAATTTCTTTTTCGAATAATTTTACAATATACGGATAACTATCTTTGGCACTGGCCATTGCCTTAACAACATTGCCAGCATAAACAGGATGATTATCGCCATAAAACGAAACGAATTTGCCATTTTTCTGATAAGAGGTGAATGGAGCAGCTTTGCCAAGTTTTGGGATCTGCGTATCATCTATCGGCACCATCTCAGGCAAATCGCTATCAGACCATATTGGTTCATAACGTTGAAAATATTTTTTATCCATTTTGAACGTCGCTGGAAACTCTTGTTGATATATCGTATTTGGAGATGTTCCAGCGGCAACAAACATGCTCTTGAGTGGCACTTCTTTTTCCTCTCCCGAATTTTGCCACGATCCATCTTGTTCCAATAATTTGGAGAACTTAACCGACTTCAATGCACCATATTCATCTTCAATAGCTTCAACAGGGCTCATACCTTCAGCGAGTTCAATCCCTTCTTTTAGCGCCTCATGAACCTCTTCATGGTTTTGTCTGTATGCAGGAGAATCCTTAATACCCTTTCGGTAAAAAAGACTGACACCACCCCATTTATTAATTAACCTGACAAAGTTTGGTTTTTCCTCAGCTGTAACCGCACGTTCACGTTCCTGTCTTATCTGTCTACCATGCTCCAGAAACTCATCCAGTATTTCTATTTCTTCATTATCGTAAACAGAACGAACACTAGCCTCACCATTAATCTCGCACAACTTTTCGTAGCGCTTCAATATTTTTTCAACTTGAACAGGATAATAAGCCAGCACTTCTGTTGTTGTATCAATTGCCGTCAGACCACCACCGATGACACCAGCTGGTAAACGCACCTGAAGATTTGCCATGGAGCTCGCTTTTGATGCTCCAGACAGCTGCAACGCCATAAGAAAATCAGATGCCTTGCGAATACCGCGAATTAGATTGTTTTTCAATTCGATAATTGTCGGCTTACCCGCCCCACTAGCAATAGCGATATGATCAAAACCAAATTCCCAAGCGTCTTCAATAGTCAGGGTTCCACCAAAGCGTACACCACCAAAGCAACGAAATGCATTACGCCTTATTAAATTAAGGTAGATAACTTTCAGAAAATTCTTATCCCACCGAACGGTAATACCATACTCGGCAACACCGCCAAACCCACTCAATACACGCTCATCAAGCTGTTCGTATAAAGCCTCAAAATCACGAATCGGTTGAGGCAACTTTCCATTAGCACCAACAAGCTCTTCTGCCAAAGGCTCAATTTTAAGTGCATCAATGCCGACTACACCAAAACCTTCATTTAGAAGATAGTGACTTAAGGTATATCCCGCTGGCCCCATCCCTACAACCAATGTGTTTTTACCGTTATACGGTAAGGTATAGGGTCGTTTAATGTTTAATGGATTCCAGCGAGTTAGCAAACTATAGATTTCAAATCCATAGGGCATGTATAAGACGTCGGTAAGAACATTAGTTTCAATCTGAGGAATATTGACCGCTTCTGTTTTCTGATAAATACAACCACGCATACAATCGTTGCAAATACGATGCCCGGTCCCAGGACACATAGGATTATCAATAATAACCATAGCAAGCGCACCAATATTATCACCTTGGCGTTTAACCACATGCATTTCTGAAATTTTCTCACCTAAAGGACAGCCTATAATGGTTTCACCTAAAGGGTTTGTCTTAAACTCCTGACTACGTTTATTTCGCATTCCCTTTGAACAAGAATCTGTATCTCTCTCATGGCAGTAAATACAATGCTCTACTTCGTAAAGGGCTTGCCGTTCATCATATCGAAGATCTGTTAGACTAAAACCATCTCTGTGGCTGAGTTCATGCTCCTCGCATACCCAAGCTTTATAACCATCCTTCTCTCTACTACCGTGTTCAACTAAATGATCAAAATCAGTTTTCTTAGCAAACTTAAAGCAAGACCAATGCTTACTACGCTCATCGTGTTGCGCTATAAAAATCCAACGCTCGATATAAGATAGCAGGCTTTCAACAAATTCCGCGTTAGTTGGTTTATCTATGCTTTCTAAAAATATTGTTTTTGCTTTCGGGTGCTTTTCCAAGTCGCTTTGTATTTTTTCTACCTTGGCGTCTATATCAGTATCCGTGTCTGCTTTTCCATTCGAGACTGAGCAATAATGCTCATGAAGATCAAATATTTTCGATCCTACTGATGATATATCTTTCTCTGGATCGCTACTTTGAGATCGTTGCTTAAAAGCGACGACGCGTAATAAATCTACCTCGTTCCAGATCTTCTCATTATCAAAATCTGAAATAGAGCTCTCTTTATATTTAGCTGCAACTTTTGAGACAACTTTATTACGAAACGTAAATACCGTTTCAAGCTCGTCTTCAATACATTTTTGTTGTTGCTCTCGAACATCACTTACTTTAAACAGTTTGGCTATAAAAGCCCCCACATATGGCGCCATGCGTACCAGCAAATCAGATGCTTCTTGAGGCTTAATATCTGCTCCCTCACAACTTTCATATTTCTGAAAGTCTTCCAAAAGCTGTGGGGCATCTTCTCTTACCTCTTCAGTAAAAACTGCGTGTAATGTTTTTAAACGCTCAGGGGAATATAGATCACTATAGCAAAACCCGGGCACACCCAGGTCAATATCCCTGTCCAGGCTGTCACCGCGACGTGGATCAGAAGAACTCATAAATTCAATACCTTACATGTAGAAATAAAAAATCGGCGTTAATTTACCCGTTTTTATATATTCTTAAAAGTAACTAATAAATATATTTTTATATTTATTAGATATATCTAGTCGAGCAGCATGCTGATCAATATCCATAGCAAATTCAAGAAGCACGACATGCGTATATCCAAATTTAAAATACAGGCAAAAAAAATCCTCGACTGAAACAGTCGAGGATTTATTTAAAATAAGAGCCTGGCAGTGACCTACTTTCACATGGGAACTCCCACACTATCATCGGCGCTAAACGGTTTCACTTCCGAGTTCGAAATGGGATCGGGTGGTTCACGATCGCTATTGCCGCCAGGCAATTTGTTGGGGAATGTTGATATATCAACACTCCCACGTCTGGAAAACTGATTAAAGTATTTACACTATATAGTGCACAACAAACTGCTTGAGCATTATATGGTCAAGCCTCACGGGCAATTAGTACTGGTTAGCTTCACACATCACTGCGCTTCCACACCCAGCCTATCAACCTTGTAGTCTTCAAGGGCCCTTCAGGGGACTTAAAGTCCCAGGGAGATCTCATCTTGAGGGGGGCTTCCCGCTTAGATGCTTTCAGCGGTTATCCCGTCCGTTCGTAGCTACCCGGCAATGCCATTGGTATGACAACCGGAACACCAGGGGA
>TARA_R110002049_G_scaffold117332_3_pt1 | contig 125057 bp, 128 predicted proteins | sample TARA_R110002049 | Tara Oceans TARA_R110002049 (sample SAMEA4396941) | marine metagenome | biome: Polar Biome; feature: [SRF] surface water layer (ENVO:00010504); material: water (ENVO:00002006), including particulate matter (ENVO:01000060) such as... | depth 5 m | reverse complement strand
TGAAGAATGGGGAACCAAGCGCCTGTGCCCCACAACGGGCAAGCGCTTCTATGACCTGAACAAGAATCCGATCATCAGCCCCTATTCCGGCGAGGTTGTCGAAGTCGACAATTCCAAGTCGCGGATGATCGCGGCAGACGCCGAAGACGCCGTCACAGCCAAGGCCAAAAAGACTGATACGGACGAAGACGAAGTATTGGTGGATGACGACGACGTTGATGTGGATCTCGACGACGATATCCTGGATGACGACGATGACGACGACGACACTGTGCCGCTCGACGACATCGCGGATGTGACGACAAACGACGACGATTAAATTCTATGGGGGCGGGGTGGATTTTCCGCTTGATCCCGCCCCCACTTGCGCCTATTCAGCGGCGCACGACCCGGATCGTAAAGATCCATATGGGGCCTTAGCTCAGCTGGGAGAGCGCCTGCATGGCATGCAGGAGGTCAGCGGTTCGATCCCGCTAGGCTCCACCATAATCCATTTCACCGATTTTTGATATGTTTCGCCCGACAGTGGGGCTGACTGACGCGCATCCGCTGCGCGGCTACTCTGAGTCAGCGGTTCGATCCCGCTAGGCTCCACCATAATCCATTTCACCGATTTTTGATATGTTTCGCCCGACAGTGGGGCTGACTGACGCGCATCCGCTGCGCGGCTACTCTGAGTCAGCGGTTCGATCCCGCTAGGCTCCACCAAACACTTAGCTTTGCGAAGTGTGAAGGCACCGCAGTCGCTTCGCAGAAGCGATGAAAGTGCCAGCACCACCCCCCCCCACAAGCGCGACATATCCGGCCATCGACATTTTGATATGTTTCGCCCGACAGCCGGGCTGACTCACGCGCACCGGCCGCGCGGTACGCTCGGGGGACTGTAGCCTGATACCGGGCCAGACGACCCTTAGAACAGACCACGCCGGATCAGGTTCACCCCCGCCACCATCAGCACAAGCAGTGTCATCTTGCGGAACAGCACAGGATCGACCCGGTCCATCACGCGGCTGCCCAGCCATGCGCCCAGTAGCACGGGCGCGATCAACAGGGCCGAAAAGGGCCATGTCTCGGCCCGCAGCACACCGGAGCCGATATGCGCGCCGAGCAGCGCCAAAGCCCCAAGGCCATAGATGACCCCCTGAATACGCATCTGGTCATGTTTTTGAGTGCCAAGCGCGGTGAGGTAAGCCACTGTCGGCGGTCCCCATATGCCCGACATGCCGCCGATGGCACCGGCGAAACCGCCCACCAATGCTTCGATCCGCAGGGATCGCCGGGCGAGGTGGAATTTGTATTTCGACAGTTGCAGCAGGGCAAAGAACACCACTGGCACGCCGATGATCAGCAGCATCGCCCGTTCGGGAACCACGCGCACCATCTGCGCTGACAGGATCAGGGTAACACCGCCAACGGCCAGAAACACCCAGAACAGCTTGATCGAGCCGAGCGCCGCCTCCGGCCCCTGACGCAGCGCCTGAAAGGCATTGGCGACCAGCGTGGGCAGAATCAGCCCCGCCAGTGCAACTTCCGGTGCCATGAAGGTGGTCAGCCCCGATATCAGCACCAGTGGCAGGGCGAATCCAACCACGCCTTTTACAAAGCCCGCGCAGACCGCGATCGCCAATGCGGCATAAAATTCTGTCGGGGTGAGAAAGCTGAAAAAACTGTCCATGGCTTTACATATCAGCTTAATTTTTCGCTGCACCGCAAAAATGAACGCGCAACATTAGAACAAACTGCAACGTAAAAACGTATCTTTGTTGTGCTGCAACTGCGAAAGAGTTATGTCCCTCATCAACACGAAAGGATAGATTATGGCACATGACGGGCAGGATATGACGATGCGGCACCCCGTGGTTCTGGACGATTTGCTGGCATTAACCGCTGCGGCGTTGCCGCCGCTGGACACCGTGCTGGACAAGGCACTGAATGCAGTGCGCGCGCAGGTCAGCAGCGATGGCCGCGTCAGCGCTGGTTTGATCGAGGCAAACCAGACTGCGGCGCATGGGCTGGCGTGGCTGGCGACCTATGTGCAGGCGTTGCGGCAGATGCATCTGTGGGCTGAACGCTTGCAAGCCGATGGGCGCTTTGGCGAGGTGGAGCAGTTGCTGCACCAGATCGCCTTTGGCGAATACCTCTGGCAGATTTACGGTGGCATCCAGATGAACCAGGGCGAGGTGGTGCGCCTACAGGACCTTGGGCTGTCGCAGGATGACCAGCGCGCATTGATGGACCCGGCGATCATGGCGCTGACGCAGGGCGGCAACACGCAGGCCGCGCGCACGCGACTGGTCGAGCTCATGCAGGAACACAGCGCCGACGTCACTGTAGGCGCATCGGGCCTGGATGAAGAGCTTGAGATGATCCGCGCCCAGTTCCGGCGCTATGCGGTGGAGAAGGTCGAACCATTTGCTCACGACTGGCACCTGAAGGACGAATTGATCCCGATGGAGGTGATCAACGAGCTGGCAGAAATGGGCGTCTTTGGCCTGACCATCCCCGAAGACTACGGCGGCTTTGGCCTGTCCAAGGCGTCGATGTGCGTGGTCAGCGAAGAGCTGTCGCGCGGCTATATCGGCGTTGGCTCGCTTGGCACGCGGTCCGAAATCGCGGCGGAACTGATTCTGTGTGGTGGCACCGATGAACAAAAGGCCAAGTGGCTGCCACGGATTGCGAGCGCCGAGACATTGCCGACGGCGGTATTTACCGAGCCAAACACCGGGTCCGACCTTGGCAGCTTGCGCACACGCGCGGTGAAAGAGGGCGACACCTATAAGGTGACGGGCAACAAGACATGGATCACCCATGCGGCGCGCACCCATGTGATGACCCTGCTGGCGCGCACCGATCCTGACACGACCGATCACCGTGGGTTATCGATGTTTCTGGCGGAAAAGACGCCGGGCGATGTGGCCGACCTCTTTCCCACCCCCGGCATGACGGGCGGCGAGATTGAGGTGTTGGGCTATCGCGGGATGAAGGAATACGAACTGGCGTTTGACGGTTTTGAGGTCAAGGGCGAGAACCTGCTGGGCGGCAAGGAGGGCCGGGGGTTCAAGCAGTTGATGGAGACATTTGAAAGCGCGCGCATCCAGACGGCAGCGCGGGCCATCGGGGTGGCGCAGTCAGCGCTCGATATCTCGATGCAATACGCCATCGACCGCAAGCAGTTTGGCAAATCTCTGATCAACTTTCCCCGCGTATCAGGCAAGCTGGCGATGATGGCGGTCGAGTTGATGATCGCCCGGCAGCTGACCTATTTCAGTGCGTTTGAGAAAGACGCAGGCCGACGCTGTGATGTTGAGGCCGGGATGGCGAAACTGCTGGGGGCGCGGGTGGCCTGGGCCGCTGCCGACAATGGTTTGCAAATCCACGGCGGCAACGGCTTTGCATTGGAGTACAAGATCAGCCGCGTGCTGTGTGATGCACGTATCCTCAATATCTTTGAGGGTGCGGCCGAGATTCAGGCGCAGGTCATCGCACGACGTCTACTAGGCTAGGGCGCGCGCGCCCCAGGCGCGGGTGCAATCCCCGCGCCAGCCAGCCCATGCCCAACATCCCAGCCCCGCAGGCGGCGAATATGCCCGCCAGCGGCATCACCGTCAGCACCAGCGCGGCGGCGGCCGGAGTCAGAATTCCCGACACATCGCGGTAGCTGGCGTAAACCGCTGACATCTCTGTACGTTCGGACGGGCGCACCGCCATCAGGAACGGCAGGCCGCCGCAGACATCCAGCATGATCAGCGTGATTGACCCGGCATAAAGGCAGGCCACCACGACCCACGGCATGTCTGCCAGCCCGTAGGCCAGCACAAAAAGCGCCCCGCCCAGCACAAAGGCCCCGCTGACACCCGCGCGCACCCCAATGCGCCGCACCAGCACCAGCATCGCTGGCGCCACAAAAAGCGACAGGTTCGCCGCCGACAGGGCCGCGGCGCCCACGGTATCGGGCAGGCCATTTTCAACGCAGTAGATCGGCAGATAGACAACATAAACCCACCAGCCGCAGGATCGGATCACGGCAAAGAGCCAGCCCGCAATCAATCGAGGTTGGGCCGCAAAACGCCCCAGAAAGGCCAATGGCGAGGGCTGCGGCCCCCGCGCGCGGGTGATCTGCTTGCCATTGCCGAGGCGCAGATACCAAAACATCGCCATCTGCACGGCGGCGAAGATTCCCGCGACGATAAAGGGCGCGGGTGTCCACCAGTTCAGCAGCCAGACGCCGACGATGGGCCCCAGGACCCAACTGGGCCCGCTAAAGACCAAACGCAGGCTTTCGGACGTGCCCAACTGCGTGCGTTGCACGTAGTCCAGCACATAGGCGTTCAGGCAAACGGCGATGGTGACCGTCGCCAGCGACAGCGCACCGAGTGCGAAAGGCATGACCATCGGCCCACCGAGCGCGGCAAGGCTGACCCCCAGCAGATACAGAAACGTACCAAAGCTATACATCCAGCGCCGCGACAGCTTGCCCGCCAGCCACGGCACCAGCAGGCCGAAGATGAGCGAGACGATACCAACGCAGAGGTAAATCCGGCTGACCACCACAGCATCGCCAAATGCGCGGTAGATCACCAGCGGCATGACTGACATCAAGGTCCCACGCACGCCCGCCTCGAGCCCTGCCAGAATAGCAAAGTCGCGGACCTTGGGTATCGGAAGATGGGTGAGGGAGATGGGCGCGCGTGGGGTAAACATAGTGTCAGACCAACACCCAATATGCGCCGGGGTCTTGGCGCTTCGCGACATGCGGCGTCGAAAACAGCCCCCTTGCCTGATCGCAGCGCAAGCCCTAGTCAGCAGACATGAGCAGTACGCGCCTGACCCCTGACATCTGGATTGCCGCCGGGCTTGCTGCACTGGCCGTGGATGGCGCCCAAGCGCTGGCCGCCGAACCAATGGCCCGGCGGCTCGGCGCGACCAAAGGATCATTCTATTGGCATTTCAAAGATGTGTCGGCCTATCACGTCGCCGTTCTGGCGCGGTGGCAGGTCGATGCACTGGCCGCGCTTGAAGAACAGGCGCAGGCCAGCGGCCCCGCCGACCAGAGGCTGCGCGCCTTTGGCCACCGCTTGCTGAATGATCCGGTCGAGGGGCAGATGCGCCGCTGGGCACAGGTCGACGGGGCGGTGGCGCAGATACTGAAAGAACTGGATGCGCAGCGCCTGGCGTTTCTGACCAGCCTGCTGCGGCATCTGGGCCTCGGCAACCCGGATTTCGCGCGCGCGTTGCTGGCTGTGATTGCCGGCCTGCCGCAGATCACCCCCGATGCGCCCTCTGTTCAACTGGCCACGTTCGACACGCTGGTCGACACTGTGCTGGCCCTGTCCTGAAAAGGAACTGACATGCGGACCCTGATGATCCTTGGCGCGCTTTCGATGCTACCCAATTGCAACGGCGATGAAACCGTCCGTGCTTACGGCGCGGCGGACAAAGTCTGGCGGGTAACAGAGATAGACGGCAAACCCTTTACCGCCCATGCCACGCTGACCTTTCCTGAGGCTGGAAAGATCGCCGGGGACGCGCCCTGCAACAGCTATAGCGCAACAATGACCGTACCCTACCCCTGGTTCGAGGCTGGCCCAGTCGCTGTGACGCGCCGCGCCTGCCCGCAACTGGCGGCAGAGGCTGCATACCTTGCCGCGCTGCGCGATGCGACTCTTTCAGAGGTGCTGGGTAATACGCTGATCCTGTCCTCGGTGAAACGTCCGCTCGCGGTGTTCAAAGCCGTCGAGTAAAGGCATCGACAAAACGCGCACGCGCCTCTGGCAGAGGCTTACCGCCCAGATCGCGCGCCAGATGTGACGTCAGGAAATAGCCGGTGGTGACGAGGCCCTGAGCGATATCGGCGTCGCTGCCTGCCCCGCCCCGCAGCACAGGGGGCAGCGGCAACATACGGTCGGCCCAATCGCCCGCCCCCGCCGCCGATACCGCCCGCCCGGATTTGGGCGAGACATAGACCAATCCTTTGGTCGCCCCCGTCACCGCACAACTGTCGAGATCAAGGGCATAGCCCATTTCTTCGAGCAGGCGCATTTCCCATTTGAGATAGGCCAGCGGCCAGATATCGCCCTGCCCCAGCATATCCAGCAAGGCGACCGAGCGTTGATAAAGTGCCGGATGCGGTTCGCGCTCGGGCAGGCAAAAGGCCAGAAGCGCCGTCACGGTGTTCAACCCGGCCAGCGCCAGACGGTCGCCCATCGCGACGGCGGCACGGCTGCGCAGGGGTTCGACCGTGAAAGCACCTATGTGATCCTCCAGCCGCGCGCGCCAGGCCAGATCAAGCTGCGCACCGGGTTGCAGAATGGGCGCGATCTTGCGGCTGGTGCCGCCGCGTACAATACCGGCATGGCGACCCTGCTCAGGTGTAAAGACTTCGATGATGGCAGATGTTTCGCCATGTCGCCGCGCGCTCAGTAACAGGCCCTGATCACGCCATTCCATCAGGCCAGCCCCGCCTCGTCCAGCAGATGGCGGCCCTGTCGGTCCTCGACCTCGACCACCCAGAGATCGGGATCAAAGCTGCGCTGGCGGGTCACCGTTGCATCGACCTCGCGTTCGTCACCCGTGGCCAGTTCGACCCAGCGCCGATCGCCGGTCATCAGATCAAAGGAGCGTTGGAACAATACCGCGCGCCCATCCAGCGTCGCGAGTTTGACCAGAACCGCCCCGCCAGTGTCATCGCCATGCGCCACGACATAGGCCGGAATATCCTGCAACCGCAGTCGCGTCAGATAGGCATCGACCCAGAAACGCGCTGTCAAACGGGGCATGAAGCCCCTCCATTCACCTTGTCATCTAAACCCGAATGCGCGCAGTGATGGGTGGCGCGATTGGCGCTGGGATCAAGTGTTGCCATCTTTGAAATCCAAGCCCATCTCGGTGTAGCGCTCGGCGTCTTCCAACCAATTGGCCCGCACCTTTACCTGCAAGAACAGATGGATGCGACGGCCAAGGAATTCTTCGAGTTCCTCGCGGGCGGCCTTGCTGACGGCCTTGATGGTTTCGCCCTTATTGCCAAGCACAATGCCTTTGTGGCCATCGCGGACCACGTAGATCAGTTGATCCACACGGGCAGAGCCGTCTTCGCGCTCCTCCCAATTTTCGGTCTCGACCGTCAATTGGTAGGGCAATTCCTGATGCAGCCGCAGGGTCAGTTTTTCGCGGGTCATCTCGGCGGCGATCATGCGCATGGGCAGATCCGCAATCTGATCTTCAGGGTAGAGCCATGGCCCCTCGGGCACTTCGCCCGCCAGCCATTGCCGCAAGGCGTCCACGCCATGACCACGCTCGGCGGAAATCATAAAGGTTTCGGCAAAATCAAACTTTTCGTTCAACGCCTTGCTGAGCCCCAACAGAACCGGAGCTTCGACGCGGTCGATCTTGTTGATTGCCAGCGCGACCTTGGCGCCCTTGCCGATATTTTCCAGACCCTCAAGTATCCGGTCGACCCCTTCGGACACCCCTCGGTGCGCCTCGACCAAAAGCACGATCACATCGGCGTCCGCCGCTCCGCCCCAGGCCGCGGCGACCATGGCGCGGTCAAGCCTGCGGCGCGGTTGGAACAGGCCGGGCGTATCGACGAAAACGATTTGGCTGTCGCCCTGCATCGCCACGCCGCGAATACGCGCGCGGGTGGTCTGTACCTTGTGCGTCACGATCGACACCTTGGCGCCGACCATGCGGTTCAGCAGGGTGGATTTGCCTGCGTTTGGCTCTCCGATCAGGGCGACGAATCCGGCGCGAGTGGTCATGTGTTGCTCTCCAATTGCCGCAAAAGCATTGCGGCTGCGGCCTGTTCGGCGGCGCGTTTTGACGGGGCGGTGGCAGCGGATTCCTGGCCGTTCGCCAGCCGCGCCGTAATTGTGAACACCGGCGCGTGGTCCGGGCCGCTGCGATTTGTCTGAACGTATCGCGGCGGTTCGAACCCGCGCGCCTGCGCCCACTCTTGTAACGCGGTTTTGGCGTCGCGTGCATCTTCTTTTACGGTTTTGAGGCGTTTACCCCAAAGCCGCAGAACCAGCGATTTGGCCGCGTCAAACCCACCGTCCAGATAGACCGCGGCGATCACCGCCTCGATCCCGTCACCCAGCAGCGCCAATTTTCGGCGACCGCCCGAAATCATCTCGGACCTGCCCAGTTTCAGCACCTGACCCAGATCAATATCGCGCGCAACATCGGCGCATGTTTCCTTGCGCACCAGCGCATTGAAACGCGGGGCCATTTGCCCCTCGGTGGCGCCGGGGTCAAGTGCGAGCAGCGCCTCGGCCATGACAAGCCCCAAGACCCTGTCACCCAAAAACTCCAGCCGCTGATTGTCGTCGCGGTTCGCCGAGGACATCGAGGCGTGGGTGACGGCGCGGCGCAACAGTTCGGGCTCGGTGAAAGAATACCCAATACGGCCTTCAAAGGCTTTGAGATCGGCGCTCAGCTTCATCTGATCGCTTCAAAGAACCGGTCACTGCGCCAAGTCCAGAAGAACAGCATCGAACGCCCGGCGGAGCTGAACATGATCCGGTCGGCACGGCCAATCAGATTTTCATAAGGCACAAAGCCCACGCCACCCGCCTGCTGGGCCAAGCGGCTGTCGGCAGAGTTGTCGCGGTTGTCGCCCATAAAGAAATAGTGCCCCTGGGGTACATTATAGACGCCGGTATGATCAGACTGTTGGTCAGCGATGTTCAGAATTGGGTGCTTTACGCCATTGGGCAGAGTTTCGATCTGACGACCCTTGATGCAATTGCCACCGACACCCACGGGGCCATTTTCACAGCGCGGGCGCAGCCCCTGAGGACCTTGCGGCGCCATTGTCTCTTCGAACGTGCCGGCATCTTCCACCTCGACCGGGGTGCCGTTGATCGAGATGACGCCATCCACGATCTGCACCTTGTCACCGGGCAGGCCGATCAACCGCTTGATATAATCGCGGCCCGACACCGGGTGGCGAAAGACCACCACATCGCCGCGTTCCGGGTCGCCGCCAAACAGGCGCTTGTTGTCGCCATCAAAGACGCCGCAGATGTCCTCTGCGTCCACTTCGATCCCTAGGCCCGGCATCATCAAACTGGGACAAGAGGCGTAGGAATAGCCATAGGCCATCTTGTTCACGAACAGGAAATCACCGATCAGCAAAGTCTCTTTCATCGAGCCTGAAGGAATCCAGAAGGGCTGAAAAAACAGGGTACGGAAAACGCCAGCGATCAGCAGCGCATAGACAATCGTTTTGATGGTTTCGACAAAGGCGTTGCCGGTTTTTTCCTTAGCGGCCATGCGGCGCTCCTGTCTGTTCTGTTTGGGGTTACATGCGGGTGGGTGCGGGCCAAGTCAAGAGAAGCCCGCCGCCTATCCCGGCTGTCAGCAGGCAAATGCGACGAACCGTCGCCTATGCTGCTCTGTCACGCCACTAATGGCGGATTTGTCGCCCGCACGATCGGGCCACCAACGGGCGCCTTGATGGCGCGGGTCTGGGGTGCGATGGGCGCCGTTTTTTGCGCCAAGTCTACTTGGCAAGCGGCCGCGCTTCGATGACGACAAAGGCCTGCGCCCATGGGTGGTCATCGGTCAGGGTGACGTGAATGATGGCGTCATGTCCCGGTGGGGTCATGGACGCCAGACGCTCTGCCGCCCAGCCGGTAACCTGCATCACCGGCTGCCCGGTCGCGAGGTTACTGACCGCCATATCGCGCCATGAGATGCCCATGCGCAGTCCGGTACCAAGCGCCTTGGAGCACGCCTCTTTTGCAGCCCAGCGTTTGGCGTAGGTGCCCGCGACGTCCTTGCGGCGTTCTGCCTTGCGCTGCTCGACCTCGGTGAAAACCCGGTTGCGGAACCGGTCACCGAATCGATCCAGCGTGGCTTGGATACGCTCAATGTTTGCCAAATCGGTGCCGATGCCGAGGATCATTCAGGGGCCTGTCATTAGTTGCGTATCCCCCAAGGGGCCATCATCAACAGCTAAGCCAACAGCGGCCCAGACACAATATTGCCGCCCCGGTTCGCACCGAGGCGGCAATATCTGCACACAGTGGGAGGAATTGTGTGCTGGGGGTCACGAAAGATCAGGCGGCGTGACGGATCTTTTCAGCGCGTGCTTCGTCGATCGCACGCTGTACACTGGCCCGCTGCTGCGCAAGAAAGCCGTAACCGGCATGTCCAGCAGTTGCTTTGATCGCGGCATCGTAGTTTTCCAATAGCGCGGTTTCGCCGTTGACGATTTCGTCATAGACCGCTTCGTCGTCGCCGGTCAGCGCGTCGCGCAGTTTCAGCCAGCCACGGTGGGCGGATGCCGCAAGCGATCCGTCGTCGGATACGTCGACACCTTCGGCGCGCAGTTGATTGTGCAACTCGGCATGAAACTTTTCGCGCTCAGCGATGCGGCGGTCGAAAAAGCCGACATAATTTACGTCGTCTGCAACCTGTTTGCGCGATTCGGTATAGCCGTCGCGGCTGTCGATGAGGCGGGTGTGCAGTTTCGTCAGGGCGTCAGTGTGATTGGTCATTACTAGTTTCCTTGTGACAACATTGCTTCTGGATAGGCAACGCGGAAACCCGGCCACAAGTTCATCGCAGATAATGAATTCGGTGGCTTATCGCCGATTTCAGCCCTCGCGCGCTTCGTCCATCAGGCGGCGCATTTCAGTGATCGCGGGCTTCAGCCCCAAAAAGATCGCCTCGCCAATCAGAAAATGCCCGATATTAAGCTCGCGCACTTCCTTAAATGCGGCGACAGGGGATACCGTGTCATAGGTCAGGCCGTGACCTGCGTGGACTTCAAGCCCAAGGCTGTCAGCAAAGGTCGACATCTGTTCAAGCTTGATCAGTTCCTTTTGTGCCTCGTCCCAGCGGCCTTCGGCAAAGGCGTCGCAATAGGCCCCGGTGTGCAGTTCAATCACTTCGGCGCCGATGCGGTTGGCCGCTTCGATCTGGCGCGGGTCGGCGGCGATGAAAATCGACACGCGGCAGCCCGCCTCGCGCAGGGGGGCGATAAAATGCGCAAGTTTGTTTTCCTCGCGTGCAACCTCCAGCCCGCCTTCGGTCGTGCGCTCTTCGCGCTTTTCCGGAACGATGCAGACAGCGTGGGGTTTGTGGCGCAGAGCGATTTTCTGCATCTCGTCGGTGGCGGCCATCTCAAAGTTGAGCGGCACCGAGAGGACATCCATCAGCCCTTCGATATCGGCATCCGAAATGTGGCGGCGGTCTTCTCGTAGGTGGGCGGTAATACCGTCGGCGCCAGCCTTTTCGGCGATCTTGGCCGCGCGCAGAGGGTCGGGATAGGCGCCACCCCGGGCGTTGCGCACCGTTGCAACATGGTCAATATTCACGCCCAGTCGGAGTTTTGGTTGCTCGGCCATGATGATTCCCTCAGTTCGTTTGCGCGAACCATAGGTCGGATTTTGCGCCAACCCCATACTGTTGCGCATTTTTTTATTTGATTTTGTGAAGGGGTATTCGAGACGGTCAGCGCAGGCCCGTCGGGTGGCAATCAATACCTGTGCGCGGTGCACGTTATGCTGCGGAATCGGTTTGGATCGACAGACGAGCACGCAATGGCCCAGCACGCTGTGCGCTGTATTGCGGGTCGAAACCTACTCGGCGCGCCGTTTCGCGTCAGCCTTTTGTGCAGCTTTCAATTTCAGCGCCTCGAACTTGGCCTTGATCATACCCCGGCGACGTTTCTGATAGGCGCGCAGCAGCGGCACCGACAGGTAGTAGCACACGGTGGCGCAGAACATGCCAGGCAGAATGCCGCCAATCAGATAGGGGTAGAACACCTGCTTGAAGAATACCGCCAGTCCGGACCAATCCATCGTGGCGTCGGTGAAGATAGCAAAGAGGTTTTCCTGAAGGTCGCGGCCCGCGTCCACGAACTTGCCGCCGAACGACCGATGTTCGCTGTCTGCAATGCTCGTGCCCAGAATCCAGTGTCCGGTTTTCAGCGCGGTCAGGCCAATCGGCAAATAGGTCAGCGGGTTGCCAAAGAATGTGGCCATGAGTGCGGCAAGCAGATTGCCCCGCATCCCGCGTGCGATCATGGCAGCCACGACGAAGTGTAAGCCATAGAATGGGGTGAAGGTCGTAAACACGCCCGCCCAGATGCCCCGCGCAATGCGTTCGGGGCTGTCAGGCAAGCGGCGCATCCGATGTTTGATATAGTGAAATGCGCGGGTCCAGCCGCCACGTGGCCATAGAAATTCCGCCAGCGCACGCAAGGTAGGTTTTGGGTCGCGGCGTTTGAAGATCAAGTCAAAAGTCCAAATATCGGCGTTACGTCGGCCCTGCTCAGGCGGTTTTGTCGGCGCTCTTGCCCAAGGTCATGTTGCGGTGCCGAGATACATCCGCCACTTCGCTTTCGGCTTCTAGCGTCAGCATCAGTGAGTGCAGATGTGAGGCATCCCGCAGGTCTACATAGATCAGCAGTCGGTAAAAGTCAGGCTTGCGTTCAATAAATTCCAAGTCCGAGATATTGGCTGACGCTTCACCAATCAAGGTGCAGATCCGGCCCAATACGCCGGCCCCGTTGCCAATCGTGATATCGAGCGTGGCGGAATAGACCGCTGGATGGCTGCCGTCGTGCCAACGCAGATCAAGCCAGCGTTCCGGCTGATCCTCGTAGGCCGACAGGCGGTCGCAATCAATCGCGTGCACGGTTACGCCCTTGCCGCGAAAAGTGATGCCGACGATGCGTTCACCGGGCAGGGGATTACAGCAAAACGCGCGATCAAAGCTTTGCCCCGGCTCGAGCCCCACAACGGCGCGACGGGCGTCGATGTGATCGCCCTTTTGTGGCGCAAGATCGGGATAAACCGATTGTACCACTTCGCGGCCGGTCAGCTCGGAACTACCAAGGCGCGCCAGCACCTCGTCCGGACCATCAAGGCGCATGTTCTTGGCGACCGTGTGCAGCACCTTGTCGGTCGCTTTCTTGCCAACATGGGCAAACGCAGAGCGCGCCAGTTCGCGGCCCAGCTTGATAAAGCGTTCGCGGTCCACCTCGCGCAACGAGCGGCGGATGGCCGATTTGGCCTTGCCCGTGGTCGCGATGTCCAGCCATGTGACCTGCGGCGTCTGGCCCTGCGCGGTGGTGATTTCGATCGACTGGCCGTTCTTGATCCGGGTCCATAGCGGCACGCGCATACCGTCGACCTTGGCCCCCACGCAGGCGTTGCCGATGCGGGTGTGGATCGCATAGGCGAAATCAATCGGTGTTGCACCGCGTGGCAGTTTCACCACGTCGCCCTTGGGGGTAAAGCAGAACACCTGATCGGCGTACATCTCCAGCTTTACAGCTTCGAGAAAATCCTCGTGATCTTCTTCGGCGTCGAATTGTTCTGTGAGTTGGGAAATCCACTTGGCCGGGTCAACGGCAAAGGGGTTTCGGCTGCGCACGCCGTCGCGGTAGGACCAATGCGCCGCAACGCCGGTTTCGGCAACGTCGTGCATCTGGCGGGTGCGGATCTGGACCTCGACCCGTTTGCCGTCGCGCCCCGACACGGTGGTGTGGATCGAACGGTATCCGTTGGTCTTGGGCTGACTGATGTAATCCTTGAACCGGCCCGGCACCGCGCGCCACCGGCGATGTATTGTGCCCAGCGTGCGATAGCAGTCCTCTTCGGAGGCGGTGATGATGCGAAATCCATAGATGTCGGACAGCCGCGAAAAGCTCTGTTCCTTTTCCTCCATCTTGCGCCAGACGGAATAGGGTTTCTTGGCGCGGCCAAATACATCGGCCTCTATACCGGCCTTATCCAACTCGCTGCGCATGTCGGTGGTGATGCGCTGGATCACATCGCCGGTTTCGCGCTGAAGGGTGATGAATCGGCGAATGATCGACGCGCGCGCCTCGGGGTTCAGCACACGAAAGGCGAGATCTTCGAGTTCTTCGCGCATCCACTGCATCCCCATGCGACCCGCAAGTGGTGCATAGATGTCCATGGTTTCGCGCGCCTTTTGGGTCTGCTTGTCCGGGCGCATGGATTTGATCGTGCGCATGTTGTGGAGCCGGTCAGCCAGCTTGACCAGAATAACGCGCAGGTCCTTGGACATAGCCATGAACAGTTTGCGGAAGTTCTCGGCTTGTTTGGTCTCGGTCGAGTTAAGCTGCAGGTTGGTCAGCTTGGTGACGCCATCGACCAGTTCGGCAACTTCGCGACCAAACAGCTTTTCGACCTCGGCGTAAGATGCCTTGGTGTCCTCGATCGTATCATGCAGCAGGGCGGTGATGATGGTGGCATCATCAAGTTGCTGCTCCGTCAGGATGGCGGCAACGGCGACGGGATGGGTAAAATAGGCCTCGCCGGAATGGCGAAACTGCCCCTCATGCATCCGCACACCATAGTCATAGGCTGCGCGAATCAGAGTTTCATTGGTCTTTGGATTATACCCTTGAACAAGGGCCAACAGATCATCGGCAGTAATGTCGGCGCTGCTCATGCCATCTGCCTCATAGCCCCCGAGGGGGCGCGGGGTTTTACCCCTGCCCCTGTGCCGCCATCAACTGCCGCAGCAGCATCTCTTCGGACATGTTGTCTTCTTCGGGCTTGTCCTGCTCGGCACCCATGAGAAGCGCCATGGCGTCTTCTTCGGGCTCGTCCACTTCGATCTGATTCTGGTTGCTCTCGATCAGGCGCTCGCGCAGATCGTCGGCGGATTGGGTTTCGTCCGCGATTTCGCGCAGGGAAACAACAGGGTTCTTGTCGTTGTCGCGGTCAACGGTGACAGGCGAGCCAGAAGCGATTTCGCGGGCGCGGTGCGCCGCCAGCATGACCAGTTCAAACCGGTTGGGGACTTTATCCACACAATCTTCGACGGTGACGCGGGCCATGGAATGCTCCAATATCTCTTTTGCTGCCAGAAGTGGGGTATTTAGGCCCCTTTGCCCCGATTTACAAGCGCCGATTACAGGCGGCGCACTGCCGCCTTGTCGGCCTGCGGCAAGGCGTCCAGCATCGCCCGCACGGAAATGTTAAGCAACGGATGCCGCCAATCGGGCGCCACATCGGCCAGAGGTACCAGCACAAAAGCGCGGTCCTGCATACGGGGGTGCGGCAGGATCAGCTGCTCTGGCGTGCGCCCGATCTGCGCCTCAAGAGGCAGATTGCGCCATGACAGGTGGGTTTTGGCGTCCGGCATCACCAGATCGTCACAGGCCAGCAGATCAAGGTCCAACGTCCGCTGCCCCCATCGCTGTGTCCGCTCGCGGCCCATCTGAGCTTCGATTCGGTGCAACACTTGCAACGCGGCTGGCGGATCCCACGGTGCTTCTAGCCAAGCGGCGGCGTTCACATAATCGGGACCAGATCCCGCGGGGAAGGCAGGTGTGTTATAAAAGGGGCTGACGGCGCGAATCACTGCGCCGCTTATTTTTAGCATTTTTAACGCGTTGCTTAGGGTTTCTGCGGGCTTGCCCAACGACGATGGAAGATTTCCTCCTAACGCTATCAGCAGGCTACGCTGGGCTTTGGGCGGAACGCTGCCCACTTCCAAGTCGTCCGGGACTTGCCCCATATTCAAAATACCCTATTTATGCCGCGCACCATGAGGGCGACGCTATTGTCAAAATCTGCTTTATTTAATCGCAGACACGTTTACCAAACCACATAATCTGGCGCCCGCCCCGCCGAAAGGATAAATGAATGTTCTACAAAGATGAGCGTCTGGCACTGTTTATTGACGGTTCCAACCTCTACGCCGCAGCGAAAACGCTGGGCTTTGATATCGATTACAAACTGCTACGTCAGGAATTCATGCGCCGTGGCAAACTGCTGCGGGCCTTCTACTATACAGCGCTGCTAGAGAACGACGAATATTCGCCGATCCGACCGCTGGTGGATTGGTTGAACTATAACGGGTTCTCCATGGTGACCAAACCGGCCAAGGAATACACCGACAGCATGGGCCGCCGTAAGGTAAAGGGCAACATGGACATCGAACTGGCCGTGGATGCAATGGAGCTGGCACCGCGCGTTGATCACATCGTGATCTTCTCCGGCGACGGCGATTTCCGCCCGCTGGTGGAAAGCCTGCAACGTCAGGGCGTGCGCGTGTCCGTGGTGTCGACGATCCGCAGCCAGCCGCCAATGATTTCAGACGATCTGCGGCGCCAGGCGGACAATTTCATCGAACTTGACGATCTGCGCGATGTCATCGGCCGCCCACCGCGCGAACCGAACACCGACAACAACGACGATTAATCAACACCACTAAAAATACCAGGCCAGGGGCGAAAACGCCTCTGGCCTGTGAAACAATATAAATACGCTAGGAAAAATAATCTAACGCGAGACTTATCGCGCTTCCCTTTGTAAAGATTGCACAGATTAACAAGTGAAGCGATCCCCCGAAAAAGGGGGGGGTAAGGAAAAGGATGCTGCTCAAACACGCAGAGCGACTGGAACAGTTAAATCACATAGACGATCTCTGGCAGGGACTCGTCGCGGCCCTGAGAACCATCGGTTTTGACCATGCCATTCATATCAGTGTCGATGCGGATTTCGGCGCGCCCCAGGTGCGCTGCACGATGCCCGGCCTTTATGATCATATGCCACCGCAGGATGACCCGTTCCTGCACCACTCCTGCAAAAGCTATGCCGTGTTGACGATTGGGGCGGTGTTTCTGGACCTTTATCCAAACGTCACTGCCGCTGAACGCGCCTTTATCACCCGCGCGGGCGCGGCGGGCCTTCGGGCGGGATTTGCCGTGCCGATGCGCTTGCAGGGATCGGACCGCTTTGGCGGGTTCATCATCGGCAACGGCCTCGACCGTGCCAGCTTTGAATCGCAGTTTTTGCCATGCGCCGAAGAAGTCCGCCTGTTTTGCCTGTTGATGCACCGCCGAATTGAAGATTTGACAGGCACCACCCCGCTGCCCCTGCCGCGCTTGCCGCCCGTTTTCGATGTCCTAAGCCCGCGCGAGAGCGAGATTATCGGCCTGCTGGCCCACGGCCACAGCCGTCAGCAAACTGCCGACATATGCCGTCTGTCGATCCACACGGTGTCGGACTATGCCAAATCGGGTTACCGAAAGCTGGGCATCAGCAACCGCGCGCAGGCGGCCGCGCTGATCCATGCCACGGCCGCCGACACCGCGCCAGATATGGGCACCACCGGGCTGGACGATTGACGTCCAAGCCCTTACCTGTGCCCCAAGCTGCCGGAGACACGCCCATGATCAAGCCCCCGCTGACACTTTACCTTGCCGCCCCGCGCGGGTTCTGCGCCGGGGTAGACCGTGCCATTAAAATCGTCGAGATGGCGTTGGAAAAATGGGGGGCGCCCGTCTATGTGCGCCACGAAATCGTCCATAACAAGTTCGTCGTCGACGGGCTGCGCGACAAGGGCGCGGTGTTTGTAGAAGAACTCAGTGAATGCCCCGATGACCGTCCGGTGATCTTTTCCGCGCATGGAGTGCCGAAATCGGTGCCAAACGCCGCGCAGGCGCGCAACATGGTCTATGTCGATGCCACCTGCCCGCTGGTGTCAAAGGTGCATATCGAAGCGCAACGCCACGCTGACGCAGGATTGCAGATGATCATGATTGGTCATGCGGGCCACCCTGAAACCATCGGCACCATGGGTCAATTGCCCGACGGTGATGTGCTGTTGGTCGAAACGCCGGACGACGTGGCACAGGTGACAGTGCGCAACCCCGCACGGCTGGCCTATGTCACCCAGACCACATTGAGCGTCGATGACACAGCCGAAATCGTCGCAGCCCTCAAGACGCGGTTTCCCGACATCATCGGACCCCACAAGGAAGACATCTGTTACGCCACCACCAATAGGCAAGAAGCAGTCAAGGCGATGGCCCCGAAGTGTGATGCGATGCTGGTGGTGGGCGCGCCCAATTCGTCGAACTCACGCCGCCTGGTCGAGGTCGGCGCGCGCGCCGGTTGCGCCTATGCGCAACTGGTACAGCGCGCCGGCGATATCGACTGGCGCGCGCTGGACGGCATCACCAGCATCGGCATCACGGCCGGTGCCTCGGCGCCCGAGGTGCTGATCAACGAGGTGATTGCGGCCTTCGAAACACGCTTTGACGTCACCACCGAGCTGGTGGAGACCGCGCAGGAAAACGTCGAATTCAAGGTGCCGCGCGTGTTGCGGGTGCCGGCATGATTGGCGGCGGCCGCATCCCCGCGCCGGCGCTTCTTCTGGGTATTGCCGGGCTCGCCCCCTTTGTCTGGGCGGCGCTGATGGTGTTGGGGCTGACTGACGACATCGGGGCCGCGCTGCCGCGGGTCTTGCAGGGCGATGGGCGGCTCATCATGCTGCGCTACGGCGGCATCATCTTGCCGTTTATGTCCGGGGCGCTCTGGGGCTTTGCCAGCCGCGCCAATGGCGCCCGTGCCGTGCTGGCCTATACGATCTCGGTTACGCCGGCGCTGTGGTGGTTCTTTGTACCCGGCAGTGGTGCCGGCAGCGCACTGATCAACCTCGGCTTTGGCTTTGCCGGGCTTCTGGTGCTGGACGTTGTCTTTGACCGCTGGGGCCTGGCGCCCGCATGGTGGCTGGCGCTGCGCTTCTACCTGACGGCTGGGGTGCTGATCTGCCTTGCCATCGGCATCTGGGCCTAGGTTGACAAGACGGCCCGCGACCGCGATGTGAAGCAAAACCACCAGAGGACCAAAATGCCAGAGCTTTTTGCTTATACCGACGGAGCCTGTTCCGGCAATCCCGGCCCCGGAGGCTGGGGTGTACTGATGCGCGCGATGGAAGGCGGCAAGATCGTCAAGGAACGCGAACTGAAGGGCGGCGAGGCGCAGACCACCAATAATAGGATGGAGCTGCTCGCAGCGATCAATGCCTTGGAATCGCTCAGCCGTACGACAGAGATCACCATCGTCACGGACAGCAACTATGTCAAAAATGGCATCACCGGATGGATTTTTGGCTGGAAGAAAAACGGCTGGAAGAACGCCGCCAAAAAGCCGGTCAAGAACGCAGAGCTGTGGCAGCGACTGGATGCCGCCAACGCCCGCCACAAGGTCACCTGGAAATGGGTCAAAGGCCACGCGGGCCACGCCGAAAACGAACGTGCTGACGAATTGGCGCGCGCAGGAATGGCGCCGTTCAAACCCTCGGGCAAGAAATGACCCTGCTGTCCCTGCTCGATTATGCCTCTGTGCTGATCTTTGCGATCACCGGCGCGCTGGTCGCCAGCCGCGCACAGCTTGACCTGGTAGGCTTTGCCTTTATTGCCTGTTTGACGGCGGTCGGGGGCGGCACGATCCGCGACCTGCTGCTGGACCGCAACCCGATCTTCTGGATCGAGAACCCGGCGATGCTGGGCGTGGCTGCCGCTGCAGCGCTGGCGGTGTTTTTCACCGCGCACCTGCTGGAAAGCCGGTACCGCGCGCTGATCTGGCTGGATAGTCTCGCGCTGGCCGTGGCGGTCGCAGCGGGCGCCGGTGTGGCGATGGCCGCCGATCAATCGGCCAGCATCGTGGTGCTGATGGGCATGATTACCGGCACGATGGGCGGGTTGATGCGCGATGTCGTGGTGGGTCAGGTGCCGCTAATTTTGAAACAGGGCGAATTATACGCCACCGCCGCCTTTGCCGGGGCAGCGACTGCCGTGCTCAGCGCTCCATATCTGCCGGACAACTACCCGCTGATGGCCTGCGCTGCCGTCACCTGGGTCCTGCGCGCCGGATCGGTTCTGTTTGGCTGGCACCTACCGGTCTACAAAAGCACCCCGCCCAAGGTCTGAGCGCGACACCCTTCTCTTTTTGGTCTTAAATATTCCCCGCCGGAGGCACGCATTGCCCGCAGGGCAATGCCATAGGGACACTGATCACCGCCGCCAGTGAAACGGCACGATGATCAAGGCCCCGATGGACGAGACAATCGCATTCACCCCCGGACTGGAAAACCCGATGCCGAACATCAGGCGCACAAAGTAGAACAAGAACGCCCCGCCGATGCAGATGATGATCGACTGCAAAATGCCGTTATGGGTGAAATTTGTCTTTTCGGACAGATACCCGACGATGCCGGCGATCACCACGGTGCCGATCATGGTGGGGAACATGGTTAATCTCCGCGCAGGTTGGTGCCGGGCGCGATCTGCGCGCCGCGTTGAAACACTTCCGTATCCTGCGCCGCTTTGCCCGCCCGTTGCAAGCGCGTCAGCCGCACCGCCCCGTCACCGCAGGCAACCCGCAGGTCGCCCGACAGCACCTCTCCTGCTGCACCTGCGCCGTCGTCCAGCGCAGAACCCAGCACCTTTACCCGCTGGTCCCCCAGTGCGAACCAGGCGCCTGGAAAGGGCGACAGCCCGCGGATCAACCGATCCACCTCAACCGCTGGGCGGCGCCAGTCGATCTGCGCCTCGGCCTTGTCGATCTTGGCGGCATAGGTGACGCCGTCATCTGGCTGTGGCTGGGGTGTCAGTCGGTCCAGCTCTGCTAACGCCCGCACGATGGCGGCGGCGCCCATGACACTCAGCCGATCGTGAAGTTCCGCAGTCGTTTCAGCAACACCAATTCCGGTTTCGGCGCGCAGCAGGACCGGGCCGGTGTCCAGCCCGGCCTCCATCTGCATCACGCAAACCCCAGTCCGCGCGTCTCCTGCCATAATCGCGCGGTGAATAGGGGCGGCACCGCGCCAACGGGGCAGCAGGCTGGCGTGAATATTGAGGCAGCCGCGTCTGGGCGCATCCAGCACTGCCTGTGGCAGGATCAAGCCGTACGCCACGACCACGGCAACGTCGGCCTTGAGTGCCGCAAAATCCGCTTGTACCTCGGCGCCTTTCAGCGAAACAGGGTGACGCACCTCCAGCCCCTGCACGTCTGCGCGCTGCTGCACCGGGCTGGGCCGGTCTTTCTTGCCGCGCCCTGCGGGGCGGGGCGGCTGGCAGTAGACAGCTGCAATTTCGTGGCCCGCATCGACCAGTGCATCGAGAACCGATACCGAAAAATCCGGTGTGCCCATGAATATTACACGCATGTTCCAAGTCTCCCGTTGGCGGGCGCGGCACCCAACTTGCGTAAGGTGCAGCCCGGCGGCACCACCTCTTAGCCGTTCAGCTTGCGCGCACGGCGCAGCAGCATGTCGCGCTTCATCTTGCTAAGGTTGTCAAAATACATCCGGCCCGCCAGATGGTCGATCTGATGTTGCACGCTTGTCGCCTCAAGCCCGACAAAATCACGCTCAGTCACCGCGCCGGTCTCATCAAGATAGCGGACCTTCACGCCACGCGGGCGACTGATCTGGGCACTGACACCAGGCAGGTTCGGACTGGCCTCGTCGTGCACATTCATCACCGCAGAGGCGTCGATTACCTCGGGGTTGGCCAAGCGGATGCGGCGGGTGCGCCCCTGCGACGCATCGACCACGGCCAGTTGCAGCATCACCCCGATCTGCGGCGCAGCAAGGCCGACGCCGGGCATGGCATCCATCGTGTCGATCATGTCATCCCAGATCGCGCGGATTTCGTCGGTGATGTCTTCGACGGGCAGCGCGGCGCTGCGCAAGCGTTTATCCGGCCAAGGGATGCAGCGGCGAACGGTCATTGGGCCTCAAACTCGGCGATCTTGGCCGCGCGGGTATCGGCATCCAAATGGTCAAAGGTCACGACACCGTCGAGATGGTCCAGCTCGTGCTGCACGCAAGCAGCGGCAAAACCCTCAAAGCTTTGTACATAGCGGCCACCATTAAGACCCGTCCAAACCATTTGCACCTGCGCGGGGCGGCTGATCTCGGCACTGACACCGGGGATGCTCAGACAGCCCTCACTGTTGGTGGCGCGCTCTTCGCTGACTTCCTGCAGCATAGGATTGATGCAGACCAGCGGGTCGGATTTGCCCTCTTTCCAGCCCGCGTCCATCACGAAAATTCTCTGCATCGCCCCGACCTGCGACCCGGCAAGCCCGCGCCCCGGTGCGGCATACATGGTTTCCAGCATATCAGCGGCAAGCTGTTCAATCTCTGGCGTGATTTCCGCGACCGGCGCACAGGTTTCAGCCAGGCGCGGATCGGGCCAGCGCAGGATCTCGAGCACGCTCATCCCCGCGCCAACTCGCGCTTGAGCTTGACCATCTTGCGGGTAATCATCTGGCGCCTTAGCGGTTTAAGGTAGTCGATGAACAGCTTGCCATCGAGATGGTCAATTTCGTGCTGCACGCAGGTGGCCCAGAGGCCGCTAAAAGTTTCGGAGTGCTCGCGCCCGTCGCGGTCGATCCAGCGCACGTCGACATCAGCCGGGCGCGTGACGTCCGCATATTGTTCGGGGATCGACAGGCAGCCTTCCTCATATGTGTTCACCGCATCCGAGGATGCGACAATTTCAGGATTGAACATCACCAGCGGGCGCGGCGCCTCACCCTCCTCCTTGACGCAGTCAAGCGCGATCACGCGCGACAACACGCCGACCTGCGGTGCAGCAAGTCCGATACCCGGCGCGTCATACATCGTAGCCAACATATCATCGCCCAGCGCGCGCAAGTCGTCGCTGAGATCAGCAACGGGCAGGCTGGGCTTTTTCAGCCGCGGGTCGGGGTGGAGGAGAATAGGGCGTTTCATGCCGCTCATTTAGGCCATGACCCGGCGCTCTGCAACCGGGGGCTTGCGGCGGGCGCGCTGACCGCTAGGTTGGCCACAACACCACAGGAGAGCAGCATGAGCTTTGACGATATCATCGACCGGCGCGGCACCCATAGTGCAAAATGGGACAAGATGGAGGCAGTTTATGGCGTACCTGCCGACACCGGCATTGCCATGTGGGTCGCAGACATGGATTTCCGCCCCCCCCAAGTGGTGCAAGCAGCGTTGCAGCAGCAACTAGATATCGGCGTTTATGGCTATTTTGGAGATGACAGCGAATATTTGGCGTCAATTCAGTGGTGGATGCAGAACCGCCACGACTGGGCGGTCGAACCCGCGTCGATCTTCACGACACATGGGTTGGTCAACGGCACGTCCATGTGCGTCGATGCCTTTACTGCTCCGGGCGACGGCGTGGTGCTGTTCACACCCGTTTATCACGCCTTTTCGCGCGTCATCAACGCCTCTGGGCGCAAAGTCGTTGAGTGCCCGCTGGCAAACAACGCCGGGCGTTACGAAATGGATTTCGCCGCCTACGATGCGCAGATGACCGGCAATGAGTCGATGCTGATCCTGTGTTCACCGCACAACCCCGGCGGCCGCGTCTGGACCCGCGAAGAACTGCAGGGCGTGGCCGATTTCGCCAAGCGGCACGATCTGGTGATCGTGTCGGACGAAATCCACCATGATCTGGTGATGCCGGGGCACCAACACATCCCCATGGCGCATATCGACGGCATCGAGGACCGTCTGGTGATGATGACGGCAACCACCAAGACCTTCAACATCGCAGGCTGTCATTCGGGGAATGTGATCATCGCGGACCCTGATCTGCGCGCACGCTTTGACCGGCGCATGACGGCGATGGGAATTTCGGCCAACTCCTTTGGTCTGTTTATGGCGACGGCGGCCTATTCGCCCGAAGGTGCGGCATGGGTCGATGATCTGGTGCGCTATCTGGACGGCAACCGACAACTGTTCGACGCGGCGGTAAATGCGATCCCGGGGCTGAAATCCATGCCACTTGAGGCCACCTATCTGGCCTGGGTTGATTTCGCCGATACCGGGATGGAACAGGCCGAATTCTATGCACGTGTCGAAAAGACAGCGCAGATCGCAGTAAATCACGGGCCCAGCTTTGGCAGCGGCGGCGACAGTTTCCTGCGCTTCAACCTCGCCACGCCACGCGCGCGGATCGAGGAAGCGTGCAACCGGCTCGCAGATGCCTTCAAGGATTTGCAATAAGGGCTAATGGTAAGGTGGGGCGAAACCCCACCTTACTTCGTCACCCGTATCGGTTGTCTTCAATCAAACCTGCGGGCGCATGGGCGGATTGTTCAAAATCCAGCGCCGCGCGTTCGGCCACAGCGGTGGCGCGTTTGAATTCAAACTGCATCTCCCCCGCCTCTTCGTCGCTCGCGACGATCAGACATTGGAACAGGTGCTTGCCGCCATCATAGATATCGACCAGCCCGCGCAAATGCGGCGCCAGATCGGCCTCCATGGAAAATCCGGTCTTCCACATCCGCAGAATGCGGTGCATCTCTCCGTCGACCTCGATCCGCAGGCGTGACGACTTGCGCATGGCGGCCAGCCGCGCGGCGTCCAGGCCGGCTTGAACCTCTTTTGACAGGACAGTTTCCATCGTTTCCCCCTCCGGCAGATGGTCATAGGCTGGCGTAAACCATCGGAAATTCAAGTTAATTTTTCATGACAGAGAGTCGATGTGCATCACCGCAGATCAGCTGCGCGCCCCGCGACATGGGCGGAACGCTGCAAAGGCGCTAGATATTCCCCCAACAACGACGAGGAGAACAAGATGGGCCTTTTGGTAGACGGAAAATGGCAAGACAAATGGTACGATACGAAATCGTCAGGCGGGAAGTTTGAACGCGCGGCAGCACAATTTCGCAACTGGATTACCCCCGATGGCAGCGCGGGCCCCTCGGGTGAAGCGGGATTCAAGGCAGAATCAGGGCGATATCACCTCTACGTCAGCCTTGCATGTCCCTGGGCCCACCGCGCGCTGATCTTTCGCCAGATCAAGGGGCTGACCGATCATGTTGATGTCTCAGTGGTACATCCCGAAATGCTGGGTGATGGCTGGACGTTCGACACCGATTTTCCCGGCGCCACGGGTGACACGTTGTTCGGCCTGCCCTTCGCGCGCGATATCTATATCCGCGCCGATCCAGGGTTTTCCGGCCGCGTGACCGTTCCGATCCTCTGGGACAAGACGCGCAACACCATCGTATCAAACGAAAGCGCCGAGATTATCCGCATGTTCAACAGCGCTTTTGACACCCTCACCGGGAACACGCAGGATTATCGCCCCGCCGCCCTGCATAGCGCGATTGATCAGGTGAATGACCGGGTCTACGACACGCTGAATAACGGCGTGTACAAATGCGGATTTGCTACGACACAGGCCGCCTATGATGACGCGGTGCACCCACTCTTTGACACGCTGGACTGGCTCGAAGATATTCTGTCGCGCAACCGCTATCTGACGGGTGACACGCTGACCGAAGCCGACTGGCGACTGTTCACGACGCTAGTGCGATTTGACCCGGTGTATCACCTGCATTTCAAATGTAACCGCAAGCGCATCACCGATCTGCCGAACCTCTGGGCCTATACCCGCGAATTGTATCAGGTGCCGGGCGTGGCCGAAACGGTGAACTTTGAACACATCGTGCGCCATTATCACTACAGCCACGAAACCATCAATCCGCACCGGATTATCCCGATTAACCCTAGGCTCGATTTCGACGCGCCGCACGGGCGGGGCTAAACGCGCCGTTCAAACTTTTTTGGACTAAGGACACCTCTGCGCCCCGGCAGCGTCACACAGACCGATGCGGTTGGGGGTCACTCGCGGGCGGCGGCATAATGTTCGACCATCGCGGCCAGATCATCGGGCGGGGTGGCGGTAGGAATGAGGGCGCAGGCGTTGGCAGAATGGGCAAAGATCGACCCATCGGAAAAAAACGATGTGTTGGTGACAAAGATCACCCGCGCAGCGGGGTGGCGGTAATTGGCATAATCCGCCACCGCCAGCGCCGAGCCGTCTTCTATCACCAGATCAAGGATGATGATATCTGCGGCGTTAACCGCCAGATAAGCGAATGCCTCGTCCTGCGACTGCGCCAGCACCACCTGCATCCCCTGCCGCACCAGATGCCGTTGCCAAAGCTGCCCCAGATCCAACCGGCTTTGGACGATCAGGACGTTCATTTACTTAGCTCCTTTATCACCCATCTTATCACGGCGGCATCACGCGTCTGACGTGGGACTGTCAACGACGTAAACAAAATTATAATGCCCCCATTTTGCCTGGGGATCGCTTCGACAACGGGGTATTGCAGCATCCGCGCGCGAGTGGAAGAGGCTTGATCGTGCCGCCGAATTCGGCTTTGTCCGAACCAGCAGGCGCGACGACCACCCCGCCCGACCGACGAAAGGCACGATGTGACGGCACCTCCCCCCCCAGCAAATCGCGACCACGGCGGCGGCGTCGATGCAGCCGCGGCGCAGTATGGCGGCGCGCGGGCGGCGTGGATCGATCTGTCGACGGGCATCAACCCGCACCCCTATCCCGTTCCCGCTGTGCCGGCAGAAAGCTGGGCGGCCCTGCCGGATGCCGCAGCGCGTGATGCGCTTGACCGCGCGGCGCGCCGGTTCTGGCAGGTGCCGCCCGGCGCGGCACTTATGGCAGTGCCGGGTGCCTCGGCAGCCATCGCACATATGCCCGACCTCGCGCCGTCAGGGCGGGTTTGCATCCCCGGACCAACCTACAATGAACATGCCGCAAGCTTTGCCGGAGCCGGGTGGCAAGTGAGCGATGTCGGCGGCAGTGCTTCGGTGCACGTGCATCCCAACAATCCCGATGGCAGGCTGTGGCAAGCCGAAGACATGACCGGGGCGTTGCGCATCATCGACGAAAGCTTTTGCGATGTTACGCCTGCACAGACTCATATGCCGCTGGCGACCCGCTCCGGCACGCTTATCCTGAAAAGTTTTGGCAAATTCTGGGGGCTTGCAGGGCTGCGGTTGGGGTTTGTCATCGGCGACCCGGCGCTGGTGGCACAGGTGGCGCGGATGCTGGGGCCATGGCCGGTCAGCGGTCCGGCGCTTTATATTGGGGCGGCGGCCTTGCAGGATCAAGCCTGGGCCGAGGCAACGCGCGCGCGGCTAACGACAGATAGCGCCCGTCTGGACGGCATGATGCAGGGTGCCGGCGCCACGATCATCGGCGGCACGACGCTGTTTAGGCTCTACAAAGTCGACGACGCGGCCAGTTGGCAAAACCGTCTCGCGCGACATCACATCTGGAGCCGCGTCTTTCCGTACAACCCACATTGGCTGCGTCTGGGTCTGCCTCCTTCAGATGGCTGGAAACGGCTGGAACAGGCGTTGGCATGAGCGCGCCGGCGATACTGGCGCTGGCACTGCTACTGGATGCGCTAATGGGGGAACCCGACTGGCTGTGGCAACGGATACCGCATCCGGCGGTTGTGATGGGGCGGACGATCGGTTGGTGTGACCGGCGCTTCAACGCAGGGGCCAGACGTCGCGCGCGCGGTATCGCTGTTTTATTGGGGCTGATAGCGGGGGCCGGTGCATTGGGCTGGGGGCTAAGCTTTGGTGGGCCACTGATCGAGGTCATCGTGGTTGCCATCCTGCTGGCGCAGCGGTCGCTTGTTACTCATGTGCGCGCGGTGGCGCGCGGGCTGCGCCAATCGCTGCCCGCAGGGCGGCGCGCGGTGGCGATGATCGTCAGCCGCGACACCGCCGATATGCCCGGCGATGCGGTGGCGCGAAGTGCCATCGAAAGCGGGGCAGAAAATCTAAGCGATGGGGTGATTGCGCCCGCGCTGTGGTTTCTGATCGGTGGCCTGCCGGGGCTGCTGATCTACAAAATCGTGAACACAGCCGACAGCATGATCGGCTATCGCACCCCGCGCCACGAGGCTTTTGGTTGGGCAGCAGCACGCATGGATGACCTGCTGAACCTCATTCCGGCCCGCGCCACGGCGCTGATGATCGCCCTTCCCGGCGGCGTGGTGCAGCAATGGCGCGCCATCCGCACGGATGCGGCACTGCACCGGTCGCCGAACGCCGGTTGGCCAGAAGCCGCCATGGCGCGCGCCATAGGTGTGGCCCTTGCTGGCCCGCGCGCCTATGATGGCGTGATGCAGCCCTTTGCTTGGGTTCACGGCGCGGGGACGCGCGCCATTGGGCCCGCGGCAATCGACGCTGCCGTCACCCGTCTGTGGCAGGCCTGGGCGGTGATGTTGGGCGTGACCCTGATTCTGGCCTGCTTGTAAGTGAAGGAAACCCATGCGTCCCCATATGTTTGCTGCGGCCCTGCTGTGCCTGCCCCTCGCCGTTCATGCCGAGCCGAACTGCGGCGGTGATTTTTCCACTTTCATTGCGGAAGCAAAGGCCGAGGCCGTCGCCAAGGGAGCGGATGCCACCACCGCAGATCGATTCTTTGACGGGCTGCGCCACGACCCGTCCGTTCTACGCGCGGATCAGGCCCAAGGCGTCTTCCAGAAGCCCTTTATCGAATTTTCGCGGCGCTTGATCTCAAATGATCGGATCAATCGCGGACGAGCCAATGGTAAGAAATACGATGCCGTCTTTGACCGCGTCGAAGCCGACTATGGCGTGGACCGCAATGTACTGTTGGCGTTCTGGGCGTTTGAGACGGACTACGGCGCGGTGCAGGGTGATTTCAATACCGCCAATGCGCTGGCGACCCTGGCGCATGACTGCCGCCGCCCAGAGTTGTTCCGCCCACAATTGTTCGCCGCACTTGAGCTTTATGCCCGCAGCGATTTTGACCCGGCCCGCACGACGGGGGCCTGGGCTGGTGAAATCGGCATGGTGCAAATGCTGCCGCGCGACATTCTGGAAAACGGCGTCGACGGCGATGGCGACGGCAAGGTGACACTCAAGACTTCGGCGCCCGATGCGCTGATGTCGGCAGGCAAGATGCTGCAAAGTCTGGGCTGGCGCGCGGGCGAGCCATGGTTGGCCGAAGTGTCGCTGCCGCGAGATTTCGACTGGGCGCAGACCGGGCTGGAAACCACCAAGACGATAGCCGAATGGCAGGCACTGGGCGTTACGCCACGCAACGGACCGCTTGCCGACGGACAAAGCGCATCGGTGCTGTTGCCCCAAGGGCGTGGCGGGCCGGCCTTTGTCGGCTATCCGAATTTCCGCGTCTATTTCGAATGGAACCAAAGCTTTGTCTACGTGATGACCGCCGCCTATTTCGCCACCCGCCTGCAGGGTGCGCAGGTCTATGAGGCGGGCAATCCCGCGCAGGGTTTGGACGGCGAGGCGATGAAGCGATTGCAAACCAAGCTACAGGGCCTTGGGCATGACGTGGGCAAGGTTGATGGTATCCTCGGCTCAGGCACCCGTGCTGCGGTGCGCGCGGAACAGACACGGTTGGGGCTGGCGGTTGATGGCTGGCCCACGCCTGAACTGCTTGCAAAACTTTGACGGAGAACGCGATGCCACTGAAAACAACAGCCGCAGACATGGTGACCCAAGCACGGGCGCGCATAGATGAAATCGACAGCGCCGATGCCATAGCAATGCTGGATGACCCGGACGTGCAGTTTGTCGATCTGCGCGACCCAAGAGAGCGCGAGCGCGCCGGGTTCATTCCCGGTGCGTTCCACTGCCCACGCGGGATGCTGGAATTCTGGGTCGATCCAGATAGCCCATATTTCAAAGATATCTTTGCGCAGGATAAGAAATTCGTCTTTCACTGCGCGTCAGGCTGGCGGTCGGCGCTGTCGGTGGCGACCTTGCAGGATATGGGGTTCGACGCGTCGCATTTGCGCGATGGCTTTTCCGGCTGGGAAAAGGCCGGCGGGATTGTCGAAAAACCTTGAGCGGACAGGGGGGCCAGCCCCCCGGACCCCCCGAGGATATTTTTTACTCAAAAAAATGGGGGGCAGCGTCGAACGGGGTGATCCGCCGGATTGAACTGGTCCGTCCCGCGTGAAACTGGCACAAGTCGCGCATCATCAACAGGAGACACATAATGTCCGATATTAAACGCCACCACACCAACGCCCGCATGAGCCAGATCGTCGAGCATGGCGATTTGATCTATCTCGCGGGCCAGGTCGGCACCGCCGGGGCCGATGTGGCCACGCAGACCCAGGACTGCCTCGACAATATCGACGCGCTGCTTGCAGAAGTCGGCGTAGATAAAACACGGATGTTGCAGGCAACGATCTGGATGGCAGATATGGCAGATTTCGCCGCAATGAACGCAGTTTGGGATGCTTGGGTGCCAGCGGGTCAGGCACCGACGCGGGCCTGCGGCGAAGCAAAGCTCGCGACGCCAGAGTATCTGGTTGAAGTGATCGTCGTCGCCGCCAAAGCCTAAGACGGATACCCCATTCCGTTCACCTGCGCGGGATGGGGCATACCTCAGGGTCGTCGGGTCATCTGCGTTGCCAGTAACAGATTGGTTTCGCTAGATGTCACGCCTTGGATACGCCGGATCTGGCCCAATACGACATCCAGTTCCTCCACCGTTTCGGTCCCGGTTTCTACGATTAGGTCCCATTTTCCGTTTGTCGAATGAATTGCTTGTACTGCCGGCATCCCGCTGAGGATGCGTTTGATCCGGTCGGTGCCCAAGCCTTCGATTGCCAGCATGGTATGACCCCGGATCGGACTGTGCCGCATGTCTTCTTTCAGAACCAGCGTAAATCCCAGGATCGCGCCCGAATTGATCAACCGCTCTAGCCGGGCGCGCACGGTGACGCGTGATAAGCCAGTGATTGCGGCAAGGGTCGAGAACGACATCCGGGCATCACGCCGTAATTCCGAGATGATTTTGCTGTCTTTTTCGTCCATCTGATCGACCACGCCTTCACACTGAGCCCGCTGCGATCACAGTAGTGAATCAACTGTCCCAGCGCCACCGATCACGCTCAAAACCCACTAAACCGACAACCGTTTATCGTTATCGGCAAAGTTATGGATGCGAATTGGGGGGCTAGCCCCCCAATTTCGCTTACCAGTCACTGGGCCCTTTGTCGGCGAATTCGTGCACAAGGAAGTCGATGAACGCACGCACCTTGGGCTGGGTAAAGCGGCCCGGTGGATAGACGGCATAGATGCCTTGGGTTTCAAGCGGCAGGTCGGGAATGGCATCCTCAATCAGCCCCTTGGCCATGGCATCGGAGTACAGGAAGCTAGGCAAATAGGCGATCCCGAGGCCGGAAATCGCGGCGTTTAGCAGGCTTTGCCCGTCGTTCACCGACAACCAGCCAGCCGTACGCACCTGACGTTTTTCGCCGGATGGCGCAGTCAGCTTCCAGACGTTGCCCGACGATTGATTGGAATAATGCAGCAGCTTGTGATCGTTGAGATCATCGATCTTTTCCGGGCGGCCGTATTGTTCGAAATATTTCGGGCTGGCGATCATGCGTTTGGTGGTTTCGGTCAGTTTACGCGCGCGCAGCGTGCTGTCTTCCAACTCGCCGATGCGCACAGCCATGTCAAAGCCTTCGGAGATCAACTCCACATAGCGGTTGTTCAGCACCATGTTCACCGTGATGTCGGGAAAGTCGGACAGGAAGTCTGACAGCGCGGGCGACAGATGATTTACGCCGAAATCAGTCGCGACCGAAATGCGCAGCAGGCCGGATGGTGCGGACTGCATGGACGTGACCAGCGCATCGGCTTCGCCTGCGTCGTTCAATACGCGGCGCGCCCGGTCGTAATATGCCAGGCCAATCTCGGTCGGTGACACGCGGCGGGTGGTGCGGTTCAGCAATCTTGCGCCCAAACGCGCCTCCAGAGAGGATACATGTTTGGAGACGGCAGACTTGGAGATGCCCATCTTTTTGGCGGCGTCGGTAAAGCCACCCTGATCCACCACTGTGGCAAATGCTTCCATTTCTGTGAGGCGGTCCATTGCCTGTCCCTTCGCGTTAAATTCTACGCGTTCAGCTATGGCGACCAATTCAGGCAAGAACGGGGCAGCGATAAGACAGTCCCGTGGTCTTTGCGGGGATCGTTCATGGCATGGAAACATCGCAACAATCGGTTTCCACGTGGAATCAAAGCCAGCGCAGCCACTTCAACACACCCAGCATTACCGCCGCCAGAACCAGTAAGGACAGGCACAACAGGGCAAAGGCGCGGGCATCATCAACCCCGGGCATCCCGCCTACATTGACGCCGAACAGTCCTGTCACGAAACCCAGTGGCAGGAACAAGGCCGCGGCGAGCGACAGCACATGCCCGTGGCGCGCCTGGCGTTGGGCGGTCTGGTTGTCGTGCTCGTCCTGCACGGTGACGATCCGCTGTTGTAGCGCGTCAAGTTCTTCCACCACGATCGTGGTGCGGTTCGCCAGTTCGCGCAGATGCAGCGCGTCGGCTTCGGGAATTATCGGCAGGTCGATCTCCGCCAGCGTGACCAGCGCAGCGCGCTGTGGGTCGAGGTAGCGGCGCAGCTTAATCACGCTGCGCCGAGTGATGGGCAGATCCTTGGGTGGTGGCGTGCTGCGGTCTTCCAGGTCAGTTTCGTAGAATTCGGTGCGCGCAGCCAATTGCGCCACTTCTTCTTGTACGCGCGCGGTCAGCCGCCCGATCAGCGCCCGCAGGAACACGGCAGGGCTTGGTGGTGCGGCATGGGCCACGGCAAGCTGGCGTATCTCGTCGATGGCATAAATCTTGCGCAGACGTACAGTGATCACAACATCCGCCGCGACCCACATGCGGACCGACACCATCTGATCTGCGTGCTGACCCGCGTTCATGTTGATGCCGCGCAGGTTTAACATCAACCCGTCGCCAAATTCATCGCAACGCGGGCGGGTTTCGGGCTGCATCAAGGCGCCTGCCGGGATCGGCGGCAGATGCGTCGCCACCCAAGACGCCAGCGACGGGTCGGACAAATCGTAGTGCCACCATCGGTAGGCGCCGGGGCCGGTCAGCGCGGTGTCATCCGGTACTTTCGTGGTGCCGTCCGGAAAGATATCGAAGACGCAGATGGGCATGGGCGGCCTTGCAAACTATTTGATCTGATCTTGCGGGTTGGGGACGCGGGGCGCAATAGGCCGCGTGTGCCCCAAGACACTGCATAGGGTAGGCACCTTCCCCACCCCCCGCGATTATAGCGCCGCGGCGAGCCTTGTTCCCTGGTTGATCGCACGTTTCGCGTCAAGTTCGGCCGCGACATCGGCTCCGCCTATGACATGGCAGGCAACGCCGCGCCCTTCCAATGCATCGGCCAGCGACCGGTCAGACAGTTGGCCGGCGCATAACACTATGGTGTCCGCTTCGATCAGGGTCGGCTTTTCGCGCGCCTCGCCGAAGGAGATGTGAAGCCCCTCAGCGTCGATCTTTTCATAGTTCACGCCCGCGATCATTTGCACGTTCATCATCGTCAGTGACGCGCGGTGAATCCAGCCTGTCGTCTTGCCCAACCCCTTGCCCACCTTGGTCGGCTTGCGCTGCAACATCGTGACCTGCCGCGCGGGCGCATGCGGTTGCGGGCCTTCGGGGGCGAGGCCGCTGCGGTGTTCGGCGGGGTCGGTCACGCCCCATTCGCGCATCCATTCCGGCAGGTTCAGCGTCGTGCTGTCACCGTCGTGAACGAGATGTTCGGACACGTCAAATCCGATTCCTCCGGCCCCGATCACGGCCACCCGTTTGCCCACTTTGGCCGACCCGTTCAGCACGTCGATATAGCTCACGACGTTGCCCCCCTCCTGACCTGGGATCTGCGGGTCACGCGGCACAACACCGGTGGCGATGATTACCTCATCAAACCCAGCCAAGGCATCGGCGGTGACTTCTGTGTTCAGTGTCACGGTCACGCCACGCTCGGCCAGCATGGTGCGGTACCAATCGACAAGGCCCCAGAATTCCTCTTTGCCCGCCACCTGCTTGGCAAGGTTCAACTGGCCGCCGATCTCGCTCGCGCGGTCGAACAAGGTAACACTATGCCCCCGCTCGGCAGCGGTGATGGCCGCCGACAGGCCCGCAGGTCCGGCACCGACGACGGCGATGGCTTTTACCGTGGATGCCGGCTCGATCCGCAGTTCGGTTTCGTAACACGCTTGCGGGTTCACCAGACAGGTCGAGATTTTGCCACCAAAAGTATGATCAAGGCAGGCCTGATTACAGGCGATGCAGGGCGCGATCTGGTCAGCTTTGCCAGCCATCGCCTTGGCGACAAAATCCGCATCGGCCAACATGGGCCGCGCCAGTGACACCATATCCGCGCAGCCGGTGGCCAGCACCTCTTCGGCAACCTGAGGCGTGTTGATCCGGTTGGAGGTGATCAGCGGTATGCCAACCTTGCCCATCAGTTTCTGAGTGACCCAAGCAAAGGCGGCGCGTGGTACAGAGGTGGCAATGGTCGGGATACGGGCCTCGTGCCAGCCAATGCCCGTGTTGATAATCGTGGCCCCGGCCTTTTCAATTTCCTGCGCCAGTTGCACGACCTCGTCATGGGTCGAACCGTTGGGAATCAGATCAATCATCGACAAACGATAAATCAGGATAAACTCTGCGCCGACGGCTTCACGCACCCGACGCACGACCTCAATTGGCAGGCGCATTCGGTTTTCATACGATCCACCCCAGCGATCGGTGCGCTTGTTGGTGTGGGTGACAAGGAACTGATTAAGAAAATATCCTTCGGAGCCCATGATCTCGACCCCGTCATAGCCGGCCTGTTTCGCGCGCAGGGCACAGGCGGCGATATCGCTGATCTGTTTTTCGATGCCGTCCTCGTCCAACTCCTTCGGCGCGAACATCGAAATCGGGGACTTAACTGCGCTTGGGGCAACACAATCGGGGGTAAAAGCATAGCGACCTGCGTGCAGGATCTGCATGGCAATCTTGCCGCCGGCCTCGTGGACGCGTTGCGTAATGACGGAGTGGTTGTCCACATCCTGCTGGCTGGTCATCATCGCCGCACCATGCGCTACCGACCCTTCGGGATTTGGCCCAATGCCGCCGGTAACCATCAGCCCCACGTCACCGCGCGCGCGGGTGGCATAAAACTCGGCCACGCGGTTCCAGTCCTGTGTTTCTTCCAACCCAGTATGCATGGAGCCCATCAGCACCCGGTTCTTGAGCGTGGTGAATCCGAGGTCGAGCGGGGCAAGAAGGTTGGGGTAATCGGACATGGCTTTACCTTTCTGGTCGGGCGTGGTCAGAGCGACACCATCGGAAATGGCAGGCCAAGTCACGCGAAACGCGGCGTCACCCGGCGCTGCCATAGGATGCAAATCATGTCGGGGGTGCAAGATGGATCACGACAATATCGCGCTACGGCAGGCCGTGAAGGGCGATTACGACGCGTTAGGATTGGTAATGTACGACGCCATTCACAGCGGGAAAAGCGATTATACCCCAGATCAACGTCATGCTTGGCTGGCCGCCCCCTATGCTGGACCACAGTGGGCGACCAAGCTGGCAGCACAGCATGTGGTGCTGGTCGAGGCAGCTGGCGCGCCATTAGGATTCATGTCGCTGGCGGTAGACGGATATGTTGACTTGGCCTTCGTCGCCGCGCGGGCACAGGGTTGCGGTGTGTTTCGTTTATTGTATGCGCAGATCGAACAGGCCGCACGGACGCAGGGCGATCGGCGGCTTTGGACCCATGCCAGCCTTATGGCGCAGCCCGCCTTTGAGGCCGTCGGATTTCATGTTATTCGGCAAGAGCGCGTGGCGCGGGCGGGCCAGTTTCTGGACCGTGCAGAAATGGAGACACCCCTGAGATGACACCGGAAGATATTGCCAAACTGCCGTACAGGCGCTGTGTTGGCGTGATGCTGGTAAACGGGGCGGGCGACGTGTTTGTCGGGCAGCGCCGCGACCGCGATCAGGACGCATGGCAAATGCCGCAGGGTGGCGTCGACGAAGGCGAGGCACCGCGCGATGCTGCCCTGCGCGAGCTAGAGGAAGAAACCGGCATCCTGCGCGATCTGGTGACGGTAGAGGCCGAAACCGAAAACTGGCTTCCCTACGACCTGCCGCATGACCTGGTGCCCAACATTTGGAAAGGCCGCTATCGTGGCCAGGAACAGAAATGGTTTCTTTTGCGTTTCAAAGGACGCGACGATCATGTGAATATCGCCACGGCAGAGCCTGAGTTTTCCGCGTGGCGCTGGCTTCCTGCGGCGGAGTTGGTCGCGGGCATCGTGCCGTTTAAACGTGCCGTCTATACCGCTGTTCTCAAGGAATTCGAGGAGAAGTTGTAATGCGTTTTCTGATTTCCATCTTCGCGCTTCTGGCCCCAGTTCCGGCACTGGCCCTGTCCTGCCTGCCGCAAACGGTCGAAGGCACATATCAGCGCGCCGCCGATTCCGAAGATGTCTATATCGTGGTGCATGGCCGACTGACATTCAACGCCGCCAAATTGCCGCGCAACGGCAGTGCCACGCACACACCTGACAGAATGACCCGCATCCCCGCCGAAATCCAAGGCAAGTCCTTGTCAAAAGCCGGGTTCAAGGTGCCCTTCGATCAGAAGATCACGCTAGAGGTCGCATGTTATGGCCTTTGGTGCGGCTCTGCGCAGTCGGGACAGGATGTTCTGGCGTTTCTCAAGCGCGGGCCGGATGGCTATAGCCTCGAAAGCAACCCCTGCGGCGGCAACCTGTTTGGCACGCCCAAAGTAGGCATGCTCAAACAGGTACGGACCTGTTTTAATGGCGGTGCCTGCGCCGCGACACGCTGAGTTAGCCCAGCACGGGAATGTGGGGCGCTGCGCCGCGCGGAAGCAGCCCTGTCAAACGCGGGTCGTCGTCCAGTTCGACTTCGCGGCGATAGGGTGCGAAACCTGAACGGATATAGAACCCAAGCGCCTGTGGGCTATCATTGGTGCAGGTGTGAACATGGAACCGCGAGATCGGCTGCGCCCATGCCAGATCAATTGCCTGTGACATCAGATACCGTCCCGCGCCAGACCCGATCAAGGCCGGCGTCAGGCCAAAATAGGCCAGTTCGCACGCGCCCTCTTGGGTGAAATCCAACTCCATCAAAGCTTCGTCACGGCCATCACGCGTCAGTGTGTAAAAGGACCTCTTGGCGTCGGCAAGAATTGCGCCTAGGCGCGCATCATTCAGCGCCAGCCGACCATACCACAGCCAATCGGCCCCCACGCGGCCAAAGATATCACGGTACCATGTCAGCGTTGGGGTGATCTGGCGAAAGGTGATACCTTCCGGCGGCGGCGACGACGGGCGCGCCACTGGCGGGGCAGACATCTGTAGATGTGTCACCACGACAGCCAACTTGCCCGGCGGAACATCGTGAAATCCGTTCCCCAGCATGATTAGACCAGCCCCAGCGCCTTGAACTGCGCCATCATATCCTTTTCGGGTCGTGGCCCGACATGGCTGATCACTTCGGCGGCGCAGATATTGCCCATGCGGCCACAGGTCTCCAGATCGCGGCCGGTGGACATGCCATAGAGGAACCCCGCGGCAAATTGATCGCCCGCGCCGGTGGCATCCACTGGCACCACCTTTTTAACCGGCACATCAACGCGTTCATCGCCCCGGATCAGCGTGACACCATCACCGGACCGGGTGCAAACGACGATCGGACAGATGGCGGCGGTTTTGGCCAGAGCCAGTTCGGTGTCTTCGGTTTCCCACAAGGCGCAGATTTCAGCCTCGTTACCGATAACATAACCCAAATCATGTTCGATCAGTGACAGGAAATCCGCTCGGTGCCGCTCGACGCAGAACGGATCGGAAATGGCGATCCCTGCCATGCCGCCGCCTGCCGTCGCCGCCCGCGCTGCTTCGCGAAAGGCGGTTTTGCCGGCGTCGTGGTCAAACAGATACCCTTCAAGGAACATCAGCTTGGCTTTGGAGGCGACGGACTCTGGCACATCATCAGAGGTCAGCCCGGTGGAAATACCCAGATAGGTATTGAGCGACCGTTCTCCATCTGGCGTGACAAAGATCATGCAACGCGAGGTAGGCGTTTCGCCCTCAGCCACAGGGGCATTCACGAAATCAATGCCGATGTCGGTCATGGCATTGGCATAGAACTGGCCCAGCGCATCGTCACGCACGCGACCGATAAAGGCTGTTTTCATGCCCAGCGCCCCGGCGCCCGCGATGGTATTGGCCACGGCACCGCCCGGGGTCTGAAGTCGGTCAGTCATCGAGCCATAAAGAATCTCGGCGCGGTCCTGCTCGATCAACTGCATGATGCCTTTCTCGATGCCCATATGGCCAAGAAAACTGTCGTCGGCATGGGTGATGACGTCGACAACGGCGTTGCCGATGCCAACCAGATCGTATTGGGTCATTCTGTCTTGTCCTCAAATAGGCAAAGGTCACGGATAATGCAGGTGCGACACTGTGGTTTACGCGCCTTGCAGTGATAGCGGCCGTGCAGGATCAGCCAATGGTGGGCGTGATGCTGAAAATCGGCCGGAATATGGTCTTCTATGGCGCGTTCAACGGCATCCACCGTCTTACCTGGCGCGATGCCAGAACGGTTGCCTACGCGAAAGATATGCGTATCCACCGCCTGTGCCGGGTGGTGCCACCACATGTTAAGCACAACATTGGCGGTTTTGCGCCCGACTCCGGGTAGGGATTGCAGGGCAGCGCGTGAATTTGGCACCTCGCCGCCGTAGTCGTCGACAAGAATCTGGCTCAGCTTCATCACGTTCTTGGCTTTTTGCCGAAACAGACCAATGGTCTTGATGTGGTCGGTTACGCCCTCGATCCCCAGATCAAGCATTTTTTGCGGGGTGTCGGCGATTTTGAACAGGGCGCGGGTGGCTTTGTTAACGCCTGCGTCAGTGGCCTGCGCGCTCAGCGCGACAGCCACCACAAGTGTATAAACATTCACATGCTCCAGCTCGCCCTTGGGTTCCGGGTCGGCAGATTGAAAGCGCGTGAAAATCTCGCGCAGAGTATGATAATCCAGCTGGCGTGCCATGGGCGAGGGTATGCGATGAATGTCTGCGCAGGACAAGCCATGATGGCCTTGCCGTGCACGCTGCGTACTGCAAAAGTCCATCAGCTAGGAGATTGGCATGCATCATTTCTGGGCTGCGGGGATCGCCGCAGTAACATTTGCGGCCCTCGTGACGCAATTTACCGTATCGGCGCGCGCGATGGGTCATCCCGGTGCACTGGCCGTGGTTTGGTCCATGCTGGGGTATTTTACGATATTAACCAATCTGTTGGTTTTTTTCAGCTTTGCAGCGATGGCCCTCGGCCGCGCATGGTCAACAGGATGGATCGGTGGTTTGACCCTGTGGATCGCAGTGGTTGGCATCGTCTATCACCTGCTGTTGGCGGGGCTCTGGGCGCCGGTTGGGCTGGCGTGGTGGGCGGATCAGGGCCTGCACACAGCGGTGCCGCTGCTGGTGCTCGTGTATTGGTCGCGATGGGGCACGCGTACCGCGCTGCCTTGGCATATGGCGCTGATCTGGTTGGGCTGGCCGGTCGCCTATTGCGCCTATGCCATGGCGCGGGGGGCGCTGACCGGGTTCTACCCCTACCCCTTTCTCGATGTGGCGGCGCTGGGCGCGGTCCGCGTGGCGATGAACATTGGGGCGTTGGTGCTGGGATTTATTTTGGGCGGGGGGCTATTGGTGGGCCTGTCACGTCTGCGGCGCGCCGATTGAGATTTGCCGCAAGAAACGGGTCGCGCGCTGGCCTGGCTGCGCCTAAATTGATCACATGACACAGATATCCCCACTGGCCCCCCCCGAAGTCGATGATGGCTACCACTACCAAGTGATGCGCCGCGCGATTTCGTTGATCGACGCCGCCGACGATCCGATGCAATTAGATCAACTTGCCGCCCAGATGGGCATGTCGGCGGCGCATTTTCAGCGGCTGTTCTCGCGTTGGGTGGGGGTATCGCCAAAGCGCTATCAGCAATATCTGATGCTCGGGCAGGCCAAAAAAATGCTGCGCGACAGTGTCACCACGCTGGCGGCTTCCAATGAACTGGGTCTTTCAGGGACTGGCCGCTTGCACGACATGTTCCTGCGGTGGGAGGCAATGAGCCCCGGCGACTTTGCCCGCAAGGGGGCAGGCTTGGTGATTTATTGGGGGCGCTTCGAAAGCCCGTTTGGGCCCGCGCTGGTCATGGGCACAGACCGGGGGCTTTGCGGCCTCGCGCTTGCCGCGGAAACGGGCGAGGCTGCGGCGATGGCCGATCTGCAAGGGCGTTGGCCACTTGCAAAATTTACCGAGGACGCGGACCGCCTGCGGCCTTGGGTGTTAACCGCATTTGGGGCGCAGGCCGATGCGGGGGAAAAGGCCCCGCTTTACCTGATCGGTGCGCCGTTTCAGATCAAGGTGTGGGAGGCGCTTCTGGCCATTCCATCGGGCCAAGTCACCAGCTATTCCGACATCGCCGAGCGTATCGGTAGCCCCCGCGCAGTACGCGCAGTTGGCACGGCAGTCGGGCGAAATCCTGTCAGTTGGCTAATACCCTGTCACCGCGCGTTGCGAAAATCCGGCGAGCTGGGCGGCTATCATTGGGGATTGCCCGTTAAACGCGCTATGCTGGCCTATGAGGCGGCACGCGCCGACACCTGATCCACTGCCGTCCCTTATGGGCGATATGTCGCCGACATTGCATAACAGGCAATGTTCTGCGGAACTTTCCCTCTATATGCTGCGTTTGCAGTAAGATGCCCTGCCCGAACGGGGCCCGAAACATGAAGGCAGTAGACAGATGATTTCTTCGAAAATGACTTTGGCCGCAGCACTGGTCGGCGTGATGACGCTGGGTGCATGTACTGAAACTGGCCAGATGGGTGCCGCTCCGGGTGATCCCAACCAGAAAACCAAAAACGGCGCACTGATCGGTGCAGGCGTCGGAGCCCTTGCGGGTGCGCTGTCCAAAGGCGACGGCAACCGCGGAGATGCAGCCCTTAAGGGTGCCCTGATCGGTGGCGCAATCGGCGCTGGCGTTGGCTATTCACTGGACCAGCAGGAAGCAGAATTGCGCCGCGCCATGGACAGCCGCGTGGTCATCACCAATACAGGCGACCGCCTGATCGTGACCCTGCCGCAGGATATCCTGTTTGCCACCAACAGCACCACCGTGGCCCCGGCCCTGCGTGGTGATCTGGCGGCGCTGGCCAACAATGTGAATATCTACAAGAATTCGACATTGCAGGTCGTCGGCCACACTGACAGCGATGGCGAAGCCGCTTACAACCAGCAACTGTCCGAGGGCCGTGCCCGTGCAGTCGGTAACATCCTGATTTCGAACGGTGTGCCATCGCAGCGGGTGCAGACCTATGGCCGTGGCGAAAGCCAGCCTATCGCAAGCAACCTAAGTGCTGCGGGCAAGGCGCAAAACCGCCGCGTGGAAATCGTGATCCTGCCAAACGCTTGATCGCGCAGGTTCTGATCGAACTGAGCAAACCCCGGCCTTCGCGCCGGGGTTTCTTGCTTTTTGGCTTTGGCGAACGACATTATACTCTGAGATAACGTCATCGAGGAATGCCACAGTTATGGCCAATCTGAAACTGCTGGGCATCTGCGGCGCCTTGCGCGCCCAATCGACCAACCGCAAATTAATGCTAGAGGCCGCCCGCCTGTTTGGCCCCTGTGATTTCTCTCAGGCAGACATTCGGTTCCCGCTGTATGACGGCGATGATGAACAAGCGTCGGGTATCCCTGACGTCGTGCGGCATGTGCAACGACAGATCAAGGGTGCCGACGCGGTGATCATCTCGACCCCAGAATACAACAAAGCCCCTTCCGGCGTGTTGAAAAACGCGCTGGACTGGATCAGCCGTGACGGTGGCCTCGCTCTGTGGCACGCAAAACCGGTAGCGGTTATGTCTGCTGCGGCAGGGCGCGCAGGAGGTGAGCGGGCGCAGACGATCTTGCGCGCCTGCATGGTGTCGTTTCGACCGATGATCCTGCAAGGGCCGGAAATTCATCTGGCGGATAGTTCTAACCAGTTTGATGACGACGGGCGGCTGACCGGCGAGATCTATGTCAGGGAACTGACGGCATTGATGCAGGCCCTGCGCACCATCGCGCAACGCGATTGACGTTTAAAAATCATCCGAAACTTAGAAACTATCTAATACGCGAAAGCCCTGTGGGATACGGTCGATGCCGTCCAACATCAGATCGGCCATGACCTGCGCCACTTTGGGGGCCATGCCAAAGCCGATCTTGAAACCGCCGTTGGCAATGAAGTGACCCGGTTTTTCCGGCCAAGCGCCCAACATCGGCGCACGGCTGCGGCTGCGAGGGCGCAGCCCGGCCCACCGCGCGATGACCGGGGCATCGGCCAATGCGGGGACGGCAGCGCGGGCGGCGTTGATGACATCGTCCAATTGGCCATCTGTCTGGTCGGGGTTGTCATAGTCGCGTTCCGTTGTGCCACCAACAGCAACCGTGCCATCCAGATGCGGGATAACATGCACCCCACCTGCGAAAAGCTGCGGCGCGCCCGCCATGTCGAGGCCCAGCAGTGCCGCCTGGCCTTTGATCCCGGCACCGACCATGCGGGTATGCACCGCGTTCAACGTCTCAAGCCCGGCCACGCCAGTCGCCCATAGCACCGCACCCTGATCAATACCTTCCGCTTGCACCGACACACCGCGCCGCGCCAAGGCGGCCACGAGCGCCTCACAGGCCCGGCGCGGATGCAGATGGGCGCTGAGGTTGTCACGGATCAGCCAGCCAGAGGGGCTGACCGGCTCCCAGTCGGCAGTTTCGGCGCGGATCACATCCCACGTGGCGCGCCCTTGCCACAGCGCTGCGGCGGTATGGCGACGCGCCTGAGCCAGGACCAAGGCAGCGTCATCGGCGATGGGTTGCAACCGTCCAGTCCGCGCATATCCCGGTGCACCGCCACCCTCTGCCGCGACATCTGCCCAAAAGGCCTCCGCCATCAGCAGGCTGTCGCGCTGAAACTCTTTCTTAGGGTTCCAGTTTTCCGGCACATGTGGGGCAAGGGCGCCTACGATTCCCCCCGATGCCCCGGCGGCGGGTCCATTCGGATCGATCACCTGCACGCTGGCGCCGCGCAGCGCACAGGCCCAGGCCACCGACAGACCAAATATGCCCGCCCCTCGTATGGTTATGTCCACCATTGCCAATCCCTGTCAGTTTGCCCAGTGTCTGCGCAACATTGCCCCCTCTATCAGGACAACCCGTGCCAGACCAGAATGCTCAGATTAGTTGGAGAGAGGGCCGCGTGCCCGTATCCACCCAATTCGACGACCCCTACTTCAGCCTGGACGACGGTGTTGCCGAAACATCCCATGTCTTTTTGGCAGGCAATGACCTGCCCGCACGTTTTGCGCCAGAATTTCACATTGCTGAACTGGGGTTCGGCACCGGGCTGAACCTGCTGGTGGCCTGGGACGCATGGGTGCGTTCGGGCCAAACGGGCATCTTGCAGTTCACCAGCTTTGAAGCCTTTCCGATGCGCACCCTCGACATGGCGCAGGCCCACGAAGCCTTTCCGACATTCGATGGCAAACGCGACGCGCTGACCGCTGCATGGCGGGGCGACGGTGGTGTCTTGGACCTGCCCGGCGTGCGCGCCGAAGTTATCATTGGCGATGCCCGCAAGACCCTGCCCGCTTGGACAGGGCGGGCCGACGCCTGGTTTCTGGACGGCTTTTCGCCCGCCAAGAATCCCGAGCTTTGGGGTGATACCCTGATGACCGATGTTGCCCGCCACACCGCCCCTGATGGCACCGCTGCAACCTATACCGCGGCGGGATTTGTGCGCCGCGCGCTGGCCGCTGCTGGGTTCGAGGTGACGCGCAGCACAGGATATGGCCGCAAACGCCACATGACCACGGCAAGGCTGACGACGTGAGCCAGTCCAACAACATCCCGCTGGGCATCGCGCTGATGGTCGCGGTAACGATGGTCTTTGCGGCGCAGGACGGACTGTCGCGCCATCTGGCGGAAAACTATAACGTGATCATGGTGGTGATGATCCGCTATTGGTTTTTCGCGGCATTTGTCATTGCCATTGCGTACCGAAGGGCCGGTAGCGTGCGGGCAGTTGCGGCCACGGCGCAGCCGCTCGTTCAAATAACACGCGGGCTTTTGCTGGCTGCGCAGATTTGCGTGATGGTTCTCGCGTTTACGCAGTTGGGGCTGGTCGAAAGCCATGCGGTCTTTACCTGCTATCCCCTGCTGGTCGCGGCCCTGTCGGGGCCGATCCTGGGTGAAACCGTCGGCTGGCGGCGGTGGGCCGCGATCGCGGTGGGTTTCGTCGGGGTGTTGATCATCCTGCAACCGGGGCTGACCGTGTTTGACCCTGCCGCTTCAATTCCGCTGCTTGGTGCCGCGATGTTCGCCGTCTACGGCCTGCTCACACGGTATGTTGCCCGGCAGGACAAGACGGCCACCAGTTTCTTCTGGACTGGGGTGACCGGAGCGGTCGCGATGACCGGTGCTGGCCTGTGGTTCTGGGAACCGATGATCGGGCGTGACTGGTTGCTCATGGCCATCCTCTGCGTCACCGGCGTGACCGGGCATTGGCTGCTGATCCGCTGCTACGAGGTGGCAGAGGCCAGCGCGGTACAGCCCTTTGCCTATTTGCAGCTGATCTTTTCTGCGGCCATCGGGCTGAGTATTTTTGGTGAGACCCTGCGCGTGAACGTGGTTTTTGGGGCGATGTTGATCGTTGTGGCGGGGCTATTCACCTTTTGGCGCGAACGCCTTCAGGGTCGCACCGGTTAACTCCTCGCTGAACGGGATCGGCAGCGGGTCGCGCCCCAGACGCGCGCGGTAGACGGGCAAGCTTTCAGTGACGCGCATGACGTAATTCTGCGTTTCGCGAAACGGAATCATCTCTACCCAGTCCACGATATCGATCTCGCCCTTGCGCGGGTCGCCATAGGTTTTCATCCAACGGCTCGGGCGGCTGGGCCCCGCGTTATAGGCGGCGGACATCATCACGACATTGCCATCGAAACGGCCCGCCATCTGCGACAGATAGGTGGCACCCAGACGGGCGTTGTAATCGGGATCAGCAGTCAGCCGGTCCGTGGTGTGCAGGGCTGACAGGCCCAGATCACGGGCCACGTCCTTGGCGGTGGCAGGCATGATCTGCATCAACCCCCGCGCCCCAACGCCGCTTTGTACCACGGGATCAAATTCGCTTTCGCGCCGGGCGATCGCCAGGGTCATTTCCGGCGCCATCGGCAAATCCATCTCGATCAGCGAATGAAGCGGATAATAGGGTGCGGCAATGGTCAGCCCCCGTTGCGCCGCGCGCTTGCCAATCATGACCGCCAGATGCGGCTGGTTCATGTCGATCGCCGCCTGCCCCAGCAGCGCAAGGTCTTCTGGAACAAGCTGTTCAGCCAGATGGGTCCAGAACCGCTCGGCAACCGAGGTTTCGCCCGAGGCTTGCAACAGCAGACCAGCCTCGAACAAGGGTGCCCGCGCTATTGGGGCGCTACGCCAGTCCTGCGCTTCGGTTTCGCCCGCCAGTGTGGCATCGAATGGCAAACCGCCGCGTTCTGCTGCCAGCAGCCCATAGAATGACGTCTGAAATTTCGCGCCCATGGCATATGCTTTGGCCGCCCCGTCGGCATCGCCCAGCGCCTCAAGCGCGCGGCCCTGCCAATAACCGGCGCGACCCTGGCTGATCGGCGATTCCACTTCGCTGTCATGGGCCTTGAAATGGGTCAGTGCCTTGGCCGGATTCTTGAGGAACCGCAACGCGATGTAACCCGATAGCCATTCCAGATCGGCAAAGTCAGACCCGCCCAGCAGAAAATGCTGCGATGCCAACCGATAGGCGGTCTTGGGATCGCCGTTGCGCATTTCGTCGCGCGCCATGACCCGGCGGCGGTTGGACCATGCAGGCGGCTGGCCCAGTGCCTTGGCGGTCGTAGACCGTTCCAGCAACAAATCCTTCGCATCGCCCGACAGCCCCTTGCGAAGGCGCCACTCAAAGCGGTCATGCGCCAACCCCGGATCGCCCGCTTTTGACGCGGGCAGCGCCTTGATCAAAGCGTTCACATCCCCTTGCAGATTTTGCAGCGCAAGGCGCGTCTTGGCCAGTGCCTGGTCTTCCTTGCTGACCAGATCAAACATCTGTCGCGCTTCGGCATGTTCGCGCTGCCACAGCATTTCATCCAGACGTGCCACATGATGCGGGCTCAGCAACGTCGCGTGATCGTCCAAAAACAGTGTCTGGCTGCTGGTGTTCATCGGCATGGTGCGCCAGGCCAGTACGAGGTTCGCCTCTGCCTCGCCGCGCTGCCCGGCGCGGGTCAGCGCTTGGGCATGGGCCAGCACGCCGCGCGGGGTCTGCGGGGGCATCTGTGCAAAGAACGCCAGCATATCGGCGTCAGACTGCTTGATCACATCATCCTCAACCTGCTTGCGCAGATATTCCTCGCCGGGCCAGTCGGGCCGCCGCACAAGAAAGTCGCGCGCGGCGGCATATGTGCCATTGCCCGCGCGCAGCCGATGCCATTCGATCACGTCCGCCGCCACCGGGCCGTCCCGTTCTGCCAGCAGGGCGGCAGTTTCCCAATTGCCTGCGCGCATGGCATCCATCGCCCAACCCAAGGGGCGCGGACGCTGCGCCTCGGCAGGCACACAGAGGGCAAAAATCGTAATCAAGATTGCGACCAGACGCGTCATCACTTGCATTTCCCACGTGTCAGAGGCTAGAGCCATGCAACATATGGCTTGGCCCGGGTTTATCAAATCACGATGCCAGAACAAGCCTTCATCCAGACCGGTTTCCGCCGGCCAGCACAACAAAGGAGCGTGCACATGTTCAAAGGCTCACTGCCTGCCCTCGTCACGCCGTTTCGGAACGGCGAGCTGGATCTGGAAACGCTGAAGAAACTTGTAGAATGGCACATCGGTGAAGGGTCAAACGGGCTGGTTCCCGTTGGCACCACGGGCGAGTCGCCGACGCTGAGCCACCGTGAACATGAAACCGTTGTCGAAGAGGTGGTCAAGGCCGCCGCAGGCCGCGTTCCGGTGATTGCCGGTGCTGGCTCTAACAACACCGTCGAAAGCATCCGCCTGGCGCGCCACGCCGAAAAGGTTGGCGCCGACGCATTGCTGGTCGTGACGCCCTATTACAACAAGCCCACCCAACGCGGGCTGATCGCGCATTTCACCGCCGTGCACGACTGTTGCGAATTGCCGATCATCATCTACAACATCCCCGGTCGGTCGGTTGTGGACATGATGCCCGACACTATGGGTGAATTGGCCAAACTGCCCCGTATCGTCGGCGTCAAGGATGCCACCGGCGATCTGGCGCGCGTTTGTTATCAACGTCAAAGCTGTGGCAAGGATTTCATGCAGTTGTCCGGCGAAGACGCCACTGCGCATGGGTTCAACGCCCAAGGCGGCGTCGGCTGCATTTCCGTGACGGCAAATGTGGCTCCCGCCCTGCTCTCGCAGATGCAGGCCGCTTGCTTGGCTGGTGACTACGCCAAGGCGCTGGAGATGCAGGACCGCCTGATGCCGCTGCACCGTGCCATCTTTACGGAACCGGGGCTGGTGGGCGTGAAATACGCCATGGCCCAGCTGGACCTGTGTTCAGACGAAGTGCGCCTGCCGCTGACAGGTCTCAGCGATGCAACCAAGGAATTGGTCAACCATGGCCTGCGCCACGCGGGTCTGATGAACTGATCGCATGCGTCTATGCGGCGCGTTCAGGCGCGCCGCATCACCGTTTGCCGTAATACAGCCCGACGACATGTTCCGCCTCGGCAAAGAACAACCAACGCGCCACCAGTACGCCTGCCACATGGCTTAACACGGCAACCAGCGCCGCGAGGTGGTGGAAGGACGGCAGCGCCAGCAACAGCAGCGGCAGCGCCGCCATCAAGACCAGCGAAATGACCCGCAGCTTCAGCGCATGTTTGCGTCCGACCACGAAAGCAAATTCACGCAGCAGGTAATTGGTTCCTGTGTGGGGCGGTTCAAACGCGCGTACGGCGCCAATACCGCCCAGTTGCGTGGCGCTGGCCATATCCGTGCCCGACGCGGCAAACGCGCCGTCACCGCGCAGCCAATTGGCCAGTTGCACGACACCCGCGACGACGATGAGACCCATCGCCCATGTCACCTGCCCGGCCAACAGCGCCCCGCCTGCAATAGAGAGCGACAGGAAGTTCACCGGCGTCAGCGGGCTGTGCCAGCGCGGCACGGTGCGCAACTGGGTATAGATCATTGCCGTGGTGAATACCGTCGCCAGAGACAACAGCGCGCCGATCACGCCTAAAGGCCACCAGCGTGCGTCCCAGAAGACCAGCCCTGCACCATAAGCCGCCATCACCAACAGGGCCGCCACGGCGCAGCAGCCTTCACGGCTCAGCCAGCTTGTCCGCCATTGCGTGAATGCCTTGAGCGCACGTTCGGGATGGCCAAGGTGAAACGTCGATGCAATCAGCCCACCAACCGCCAGCAGATAGGCAATGGCGAAGAATACAAAGGCGACCCAGCCCGTGACTGCTGGCAGACCGCAGCCCAGCCATACAAGCAGGCCAAACCCAAGGCCGGAAAATGTGCTGAAAAAGATAACGGATGGGGCCGGGTGCATCAGAGTTTCTCCAGCGCTTTGTCGAGCCAGCCGAGAAAGCCCTTAGGCCCCTCGGTAACGGGCGCAAGGAACGGGGCCAGTACGTCAATCTCGTCGCCTTGCGGCCCCTGCAACTGGTCCTTCGGGCGGGGTGGCAGGTATTTGTTGACGGGTTTGGTGCCCTGCTCTGGCATCAGGTCGACACCGCCGCGCGCCAAGACCAATCGGCTAACATCGCTGTCGGGGTCGCCCAGATCGCCAAAATGCCGCGCGCCTGCGGGGCAGGTGCGCACACAGGCGGGCTCGCGGTCCACCTCGGGCAGGTTCTCGTTGTAAATCCGATCCACGCAGAGGGTGCATTTCTTCATCACGCCCGCCGCCTGATCCATCTCGCGCGCACCGTAAGGGCAGGCCCAAGCACAGAGGCCACAGCCGATGCAGTCGTTTTCGTTGACCAGAACGATACCGTCTTCGACACGCTTGTAGCTGGCGCCCGTGGGGCAGACGGTAACACAGGGCGCGTCGTCGCAGTGGAGGCAGGATTTGGGAAAATGGACCAACTGGGCGCTGCCCGCCTCCGGCTGCACTTCGTAGCTGTGTACGCGGTTCAGGAAGGTGCCGGACGGATCAGCGCCATAGGCGTCTTGGTCAGACAGCGGCGCACCGTAGTTTTCGGTATTCCAACCTTTGCAGGAGATGACGCAGGCATGGCACCCGACACAGGTGTCGAGGTCGATCACAAGGCCGAGTTTCTTGTCAGTGCTGGTGGGAAGGGACGTCATTTGCTGCGCGCCTTGGGAATGTCGGACTGGGGGCCAGCCCCCAGGTCCCCGGGAATATTTCCAACCAAAAAGAGGAGGATCATTTGCCCACCTTCCACGCTAGAAATTTCGGACCTTGGTCGACTGGGGAAGCGACCGCTGGATAATCGGGGCGCGCGGTATGAACGGGGTCTGTCTTTTCAATTTTCACCTTCAGGTCGAACCAGGCCGCCTGTCCGGTGATCGGGTCAGAGTTGGCCCAACGCAGCCCGTCGCCTTTGGGTGGCAGCAATTCGTGGATCAGGTGGTTGAGCAGGAAGCCCTTGGTTGCCTCCGGCGCGTCCTTGTCGAGCGCCCAGGTGCCTTTGCGTTTGCCAATGGCATTCCAGGTCCAGACCGTATTGTCGTTCAGCGCGGCCATTTCCATCACGGGCACGGTAATCTCGCCGTGCGGCGAGGACACCCTTGCCCAGTCACCATCGCTTAAATCGTTATCCCGCATGAGGCCCGTGGGCAGGTATAGCGGGTTGTGCCCGTGCAATTGCCGCAACCAGGCGTTTTGACTGCCCCAGGAATGATACATTGCCATAGGGCGCTGGGTCAGGGCGTGGATGGTGTAGCCGTCGTTGCCCTGTTGGTCAGTGTCGTACCAGATCGGCAGCGGCGTCATGGTATCCTTGATGCGTTGGCGCAAATGGTCCGGCGGCTGTCGGTCGCCGTGACCTTCGGCAGCCAGCTGAAAGCGCCGCAGCGGTTCGACGTAGAGTGAAAACAGATAGGGTTGCGGGCTATCGAAGAGGCCCATTTTCACCGCCCAAGTTTGATAGGCCAGATTCCACGGTTTGTAGTAATTGGCCCCCTGCGGGATGTGCTCGACAAAAAAGCCGCCATTTTCGATGTAGCGGTCGATCTGGTCGGGATTTGCCTCGCCGCGCCCGACATTCTTGCCGTCCTTGCCACGAAACCCGGCCAACGGCCCGATACCGGGGCGGCGCTGATGATTGGTGATGTAATCCGCATAGTCGGCATATTTCTGGGTGCCGTCGTCATTTACGAACCCCGGCAGGCCCAGCATCCCCCCCAGATCGCAAAGCGCCGACTGAAAGCCGCGCACGTCGCGGTCAGGCTCCACCACGGGCCAACGGATCGCATCTGCCGCAGCGTCGGCTTCGCAGATCGGGCGGTCGAGCAGGGAAATGCAATCGTGCCGCTCTAGGTAGGTGGTGTCAGGTAGGATCAAATCGGCGTAGGCGACCATTTCAGAGGAATAGGCATCGGAATAGATGATGCGCGGGATCACGTAGTCGCCGTTTTCATCCGTGTCCGTCAGCATCTGCATCACGCCACCGGTGTTCATGGATGAATTCCACGACATGTTGGCCATGTACATGAACAGCGTGTCGATCTTGTAGGGATCGCCCGCATGGGCGTTCGAGATCACCATATGCATCAGCCCATGAGCCGACATCGGGTTTTCCCAGGTAAACGCCTTGTCGATGCGCGCGGGAGTTCCATCCGGCTTTAACGCCAGATCGTCTGGCCCCTGCACAAAACCAAGGTGCGGTCCGTTGAGCGCATGCCCCGGCTGCGTGCCGCAATGGGGCTTTGGGTGCGCCTTGGCCGGTTTGGGATAGGGTGGTTTAAAGCGGAAACCGCCAGGCACTTCGACAGTGCCAAGAATGATCTGCAGCACGTGCAGCGCGCGGCAGGTCTGGAACCCATTGGCATGGGCCGAAATGCCCCGCATGGCGTGAAAGGACACCGGGCGGCCCGTCATCGTCTTGTGGTGCTCGCCCCGGAAGTCTGTCCATTCGTGGTCCAGCTCAAATGCTTCATCAAAAGCGACGCGGGCCAATTCGGCTGCGATCGCGCGGATGCGAGGTGCCGGGATGCCGCACCGTTCGGCCACAGCTTCAGGGGCGTAATCCTCTGACAGATATTGCTCAGCCATATGATGAAAGACGGGGCGGTGGGTTACGCCCGCCGCGCGGTGGCTGGCTGCGAGGTCGGGCTTGACCCCCGGTGTGTCATAGGCCGCCAATTTGCCGGTCGCCCGGTCGATCACCAGCTCCTTGCCATCGTCATCACGCAACAGCAGGCCAAATTCGGGGGATTTGTCGTCGCCGTTCACCAGCACCGGCGCGTCTGTGTATTGCGCCAGATAATGCAGGTCCATGCGCCCAGCCTTCATCAGGCAATGGATCATCGACAGGATAAACAGCCCGTCTGTCCCCGGCGTGATCCCCACCCAGTCATCTGCGATGGCGTTATAGCCTGTACGGATGGGATTCACCCCGATCACCCGAGCGCCGCGTGCTTTAATCTTGCCCAGCCCGATCTTGATTGGGTTGCTGTCATGATCTTCGGCCACGCCGAATAGCATGAACAGCTTGGTGTGGTCCCAGTCGGGCTGACCAAACTCCCAGAACGCCCCGCCCATCGTGTAGATACCCGCCGCCGCCATGTTAACGGAGCAAAAGCCGCCGTGCGCTGCATAGTTCGGCGTGCCGAATGCCTGCGCCCAGTAGCTGGTGAAAGACTGCGACTGGTCGCGCCCGGTGAAGAACGCCAGCTTTTCGGGGTTGTCGCGGCGGATCGGGGCCAGCCAATCGGTCGCGATTTGCAGCGCCTCATCCCAGCTGATTTCTTCAAACTTGCCCGATCCGCGCGGCCCCACCCGTTTCAGAGGGGCACGCAGGCGGGCGGGGGCATTGTGCTGCATGATGCCGGCGGACCCCTTGGCACAAAGCACGCCTTGATTGACCGGATGGTCGCGGTTGCCTTCTATGTATGCGACCCGCTTTTTACCATCTGGCCCCTCTTTCATGTGCACGTTGATGCCACAGCGGCAGGCGCACATGTAACAGGTGGTCTTGCGCACCTCGTCGGACACCTTGGGCGACAGATCAATCTTGGGCTGTGATTGCGTCATGGTGTGTGCGATTCTTTCAGCAAGGCCAAGGCGTCTTGGGCGATGTGTATCTCTTCGGCGGCGGGGATGATCCAGCCGGGAACATTTCCTGCCCAGCGCAAGTTTGCAAGAACTTTTTCCCTCACGGCCGCGTCGTTTTCGCCGATGCCTCCGGTGAAGGCTATACCGTCCAACCCGCCCATCGCTGCCATCATGGACCCCGCCTGCCGCGTGATCCAATAGCAGAAATGATCGCGGGCAAAGCGCGCGTCCTTGGTATCGGTCTGAAGTAGCTGACGCATGTCGGCAGTGACACCCGACAGGCCCAGAAGCCCACTGTCGTGATGCATCATGTCGTGCACCGCCTGCACCCCGACACGCTGTACAAGATACAGCACCGCGCCTGCGTCGATCTCGCCCACGCGGGTGCCCATGGTCAGCCCGCCAAGCGGTGAAAACCCCATCGTGGTGGCGACAGACCGGCCATCCTCGATCGCACAAAGCGACGCACCATTGCCCAGATGCATCGCCAACAGTCGGCGCGGCAGCGGTGCGCCCGTCGTTTTCTCAAAATGCTGCACCAGGCTTTCGTAGCTGATGCCATGAAAACCGAAACGCTGCAGGTTGGCGGTATCCGGCGTGGACGGCAGGGCGTAACGGCGCGCGACATCGGGATTGGTGCTGTGAAACCCGGTGTCAAAACTGGCAAACTGCGGCAAGTCAGGCATCGTGTCGGCGATTGCGTCAATTGCAGCCAGGTTATGCGGGTTGTGCAAGGGGGCGAGCGGCAGACAGGCCGCGATTTTTGCCCGCACCGCCGTGGTGACACATACCGCACGGGTCAGATCGGGCCCCCCATGCACGACCCGGTGCGCCGCTGCTGCAAGCTGATCTGCGGTGATGCCCTCATCGCGCAGCGCGTCAAATATGGCGGCAAGGGCGGCGCCGTGATCGGGCAGATCGCGCGCCAGATTGCCACCGCGACTGGTTGTCACCCGGCCCGTCTGGCCCACACCAGTTGCCTCGATGCGCAACACCTCGCAAAGATGCGCCCCGAAGACGGCGCATTTTATCGACGACGATCCGGCGTTGATAACCAGAATCAGCCCATCCGTCACGCCATCACCCCTGTTGCGGGCGCATGTCATCCCGGTTGATACCAGCAACCGAAACCGGCTTTTTCATCGCATCGCGGCGAAACGGCTCACCAAGCTCTTGGTTCAGCAACACTTCGATAAAGGTCGTCTGACCATCGTTCATCTGCGCCTTGATCGCGGTATCAAGCGCGGTCGTCAGTTCGTCCATGGTGGTCACCTGGACACCTGTCACGCCGCAGGCCTGGGCGATCGCGGCATAATTCACGTCCTGAGCCAGCTCCGTTCCGACAAAATTATCGTCAAACCACAGCGTCGTGTTCCGCTTTTCCGCGCCCCACTGGTAGTTGCGAAAGATCACCATGGTAATGGCCGGCCAATCATCGCGGGACACTGATACCATTTCGTTCATCGAAATGCCAAATGCACCATCGCCGGCAAAGCCTACAACGGGCACATCCGGGCAGCCAATCTTGGCCCCGCAGATCGCAGGAAAGCCATACCCACAGGGACCGAACAAACCGGGGGCGAGGTATTTACGTCCATCTTCGAAGGTTGGGTAGGCGTTGCCAATGGCACAGTTATTGCCGATGTCCGAACTGATGATCGCGTCTTGCGGCAAAGCCTTTTGGATTGCACGCCAGGCCATGCGCGGGCTCATTTTTTTCGGCTCGCGGTCGCGGGCGCGGGCGTTCCATGTGGTTCCGGGGTCGTCGTCCTCGTGGTCCATTGAAGTCAGTGCCTGCGCCCACGCGGATTTGGTCTGCGCAATCAGATTTCTGCGCTCGGCGCGACCCGCATCGCCTGCGCCGTCACTGAGTTTATCCATGATTGCAGTTGCGACTTTCTTGGCGTCGCCAACGATGCCCACGCTGACCGTTTTGGTCAGGCCGATGCGGTCGGGGTTGATGTCAACCTGAATGATCTTGGCCGCCTTGGGCCAATAATCAATCCCGTACCCCGGCAGGGTCGAAAACGGGTTCAACCGGGTGCCAAGCGCCAGCACCACATCGGCCTTGGCGATCAGTTCCATCGCCGCCTTGGACCCGTTATAGCCCAGCGGCCCCACCGACAGCGGGTGCGAACCAGGAAAGGCATCGTTGTGCTGATAGCCGCAACAGACCGGCGCATCCAGCCGTTCGGCCAGCTTGCGCGCATCGTCGATTGCGCCGCCGATCACCACGCCCGCCCCATTGAGGATGACCGGAAATTTTGCCTCTGACAGCAGTTTGGCCGCGTCGTCGATGGCTCTCTCTCCTCCCGAGGGGCGTTCGAATTCGACAATGGCGGGTAGGTCGATGTCGATCACCTGGGTCCAGAAATCACGCGGAATATTGATCTGTGCCGGGGCGGAATGACGCTTGGCCTGGGCAATAACGCGATTCAGGGTCTCGGCCATACGCGTCGGATCCCGCACCTCTTCTTGATAGGCAACCATATCGCGAAACAGCGCCATCTGCTCGACTTCCTGAAACCCACCCTGCCCGATGGTCTTGTTTGCGGCCTGCGGCGTGACCAGCAGCAGCGGCGTGTGGTTCCAATAGGCAGTTTTGACAGGGGTCACAAAGTTGGTGATCCCCGGCCCGTTCTGCGCCACCATCATCGACATCTTGCCCGAAGCGCGGGTGAACCCATCCGCCATCATACCCGAGTTGCATTCATGCGCGCCGTCGAAAAACCGGATGCCCGCCGCCGGAAACAGATCGGATATTGGCATCATGGCCGAGCCGATGATGCCAAAGGCGGTGTCGATCCCGTGCATCTGCAAGACTTTTACAAACGCTTCTTCGGTGGTCATCTTCATGGCGGAAAGTCCTAAAAATATGGGCGAAATCGCGGGATAGGGCAGGACGAAGGATAGGGGGCGGGCGACATGGCGAATAGGGCCAGAGTTATGGCAGGGCTAGGTCCAGATCAGGACATCAAGGCAATTTCACGCGCGATCATGGCAACGCCTTCGGGGATGCGGGCGCTGGGGATCGAGGTATAGGCAAGCCGGTAGTAGTTCGACGGCTTGTCTGCGCCCGAAAAGAACACGCGCCCCGGTTCGATCAGCACGCCACTGGCATGCAACCTCTGAGCGAGATCTTGAGTGTCGATATGCGCGGGGGCACGCATCCAGAACGACGATCCACCATAGTCGCCGCGCCCCGAGATACACAGGCCATGGGCATCCAAAGCTGCCTCCATAACATTGCGGCGTTCATGCAGCGCACTCCCGGTGCGGCGGATCAGTGCATCGTAGTGACCCAGCGACAGGAAATAGGCGGTCGTGCGCTGGATATGGCCGGGCGGATGCCGCAAGACCGACGCCCGCAGCGCGCGGGCTTCGCGGATAAAGGGTTCGGACCCGACGAGATAACCCAGGCGCAGCCCCGGAAACAGCGATTTGGAGAAGGAGCCGACATAGATCACGCGACCATCGGTATCGAGAGATTTCAACGCCGGTGAAGGCGGTTTGAGAAAGGACATCTCGAACTCATAATCGTCCTCGACGATCAACGCATCCAAGTCGCGCGCGCGCGCCATGAGGGCGCGTCGGCGGTCCATCGGCATGGTCGCGTTGGTGGGGCATTGATGGCTGGGCGTGGTAAATATCACATCTGTGTCAGGGGGAATCGCATCAGGCGGCAGCCCGTCCTGGTCAACGCGTACAGGCGTGACATTGCAGCGCGACTGGCCAAGAATATCGCGCAAGGCGTAATAGCACGGATCTTCCAGCACCGCCCGGCGGCGCTGGGTCAGCAAAACCTGAGTGGTCAGCCACAACGCGTTCTGCGCGCCCATGGTGATGAGTATCTGTTCCGGCCGCGCAGTGACGCCGCGCCGGGGCAGCGTGTGCCGGGTAATGAACTCAATCAGCTGCGGATCGTCCAAATCGAAATAGTCGGTGGTCATCGAGGTAAAGTCACGCTGACCCAGCGCCTGCAACGCACACAGCCGCCAATTGGCATGATCAAACAGGGTCGGATCGGCCTGCCCATAGATGAACGGATACCGAAGGCTGGCCCAATCCTGCGGTTTGCGCGGTGTGTCGCCCCCACTGAACCGCTGACCGATGGCGCGGGACCAGTCGACAGCGTCGGTTTCCTGTGGTGTGGGCGCAAAGTCTGGCGGGGTCGGTGCATTTTCGGACACATAGTAACCAGACCGCCCGCGCGAGGTCAGGTAGTCGTTGGCCAAAAGTTCGGTATAGGCGATGGTCACCGTAATCCGGCTGACGGCCAGATGCGTGGCCAGTTTTCGCGTCGACGGCAGCTTTTCGCCATGCTGAAAACGGCCCGACAGTATGCCTTGGGCAATCATCTGCTGAATCTGCTGTTGCAGCGTCCCTTGGGCATCCGGGCGCAGGAAAAATGTTTCAACGGGAAGAGCCATTGCAGCACGATAGGCTGGACTTAGTTCGTTTTCAATCTGGCATTACGTATCGCCGAATTTATCGCCGGAAAAACAGATTTCATAGCACTTTTGGGGATCGTCCACAGCGGCGACGCCCTTATCGGTAGGATATTTCGGTGATGGCCGTGTCCTGATAATGTGTTCCGGGATAAACATCGGCAATTTCAAAGATCGCCCAGCTAACCGGACCAAAATTGACAAGTTCTGGAATGTCTTGCCAATCGGACGTGTCACGCAGCGAGACAACGGCGTGATCACCATGTGAGGTGGTGATACGCAAGGCCCGCACCCGGCTGTTTCTGGAATAGGTCCGGGCCGATTTTGCATAGCCATTGCGTAGCTCAAGTCGGCCCATCTGTGTTGGCGCGGTAAAGACTAGCGAGAAATGTTCGCCGATCCCATGGCCCGCGACGCCCTCCACCCATGAGGTCTGCGGATTTCCGTCCTGAGTATTTCGCGGCAAATAGGTGTTTGCCCCCTGCGCCGCCAGATAGGATGAAAAGCAAAGATTAGCCGGCGCATAGGCCCCAGCGATAGGCACGCAGTTTCGCATTGCCCTGCCGGGCGGTGGAGGTGGCGGTGGCGGTTGTAGTGCTGGCGTCGGTGCGGCAGGCCCACGCCCATTCCGGCGTATCCAGCCCCTCTCAACCGCTGCGAGCCGTTGGTGTCGCGGGGGATGGGTTGCGGACCCGCTTTCGGACAGGGTGACCCAAAGCGATTGCGACTGTTCCAGCGATGCGCCCAACGCAGCGAGTGTAAACCCCGCATACTCGTCGGCCTCTAGTTCCGTCGGTGGGCGTGATCCGTTGCCCGTTATGGTATGGCCTTGCAGGTGATGGCCAACCTCGTGGGCGATGACACCGTAAAGCCGCCATTTTTCCGCTTGGTCCGTCTTGTACTGCGCCATCCAATCTGGATTGAAGGCAAGATAGCGCTCTCCGTCCAGGACGACTGCGGCTGCGTTTTCGACTTTTTCGGTTTCGACCACCTGAAAGTTTGGCGATAACCCGGACACCGCGAGAATGTCGTCGATGACGGTCCACACATTCTGCACTGAAAAGGCGCTGGCATCCGAATAGCGTGGCTTAGGAAGGCTGATTTCACTACAGCCCGCAACGGTGCAGACAACCTGTGGCCGTTCGGCGTCTTGCGCCGAAGCGACAGACCCGGCCAGACAGAACCCAAGTGCACAGGTAATGATAAATCTCGGCATAGCTTGCCCCCCTTTACAAAGGCTAGGCCAAGTGGATCACGCCCGTAAAGGGAGCAGGTCAATTTTACCCGTTTGAGGGTGACCCCTAGCCCGCGACTAAACGCCAGAAAAACACCGCACTCATCCCAAAGCCGATTACGGCGATGATGCCGCGCACCACGCGTTTCGGCAGGGCGCGTGCCAGCGGCGCACCGGCATACCCGCCCGCGGTCGCTGCCAGCATCATCATCAGCGCCTGTGGCCAGGCAACAAGCCCCGCCAAAGCAAAGATCGCGACTGAGATGGCGGACAACACAAAACTAAGACCATTTTTTAGCCCGTTCATACTGTGCAGATTGGTCATGCCCCAAAGCGCAAACAGCGCCAGCATCACAATACCCAGCCCGCCGTTGAAATATCCGCCATAGATGCTGACGGCAAAAAGGCCAAGCGCGCCTTCGGGGGTGACGGCGCGGGCGTGTCTGGCGGCATAAGCGCGGATTTGATCGCCCAGCAGAAAGGCCAGCGTCGCGGCCAGCAGCAGAAAGGGCACGACGATTGAGAAAGCCTCGTTCGAAGAGACCAGCAGCAAGCCAGAACCAACAACGCCACCCGCGAGCGTGATCAAGCTTAGGCGCAGCAGGCGTTTGCGGTCGAACTGGCCCAGCTCATCGCGGAACCCAATGGCACCACCGAGGTAGCCGGGGAACACGGCCACGGCGCTGGTGGCATTCGCCATTACCGGTGGCACGCCAGTAAACACCAGCGCTGGAAACGTCAGAAAGGTGCCACCCCCTGCGATCGTATTCAGCACGCCTGCGCCAAAGGCAGCGAGCAGGAGGATCAAGATATCAGTCATCAGTTTCCCTCAGAGCGCCACGAGCGGCGGTAAACTTGGTTTTAGGAGGGAAGTGAGAGGAGGCCAAGCGCAGTATTATGAAAATTCCAGCATCAGCCGCGCCCGACGGGACAGCACCAAATAAAAAAGGCCCCGACCGAAGTCGGAGCCTTTTGACCTGTGCCTTGGAGAGGGCGTTTATGGGCAGGCTGCGTAGTAACGCTGGCCTGCGCTGTTTTGGTAAACGCATTTGCCGCCTTGGGTTTTACCAATATAGTTACCGGCTGCTGCGCCTGCGGCGCCACCGATGATCGCGCCGACAACCTTGTCGTCGTCATTGGAAACCGCTGCACCGGCAGCAGCGCCCAACGCGGCACCTGTCAGTGCGCCGTTTGTGCCGTCGCACGCAGCAAGGCCAGCAATCATTGGAATGACCAATAGGAACTTCTTCATGTCTTTCTCCCGTTTTAAACTATCGGAAGCCAACGCAGGAAAGTGTGATTGGTTCCCGCGCAGCTTGATTAAAGTGCAAAAATTCGCAAGTCGGCGAAACTTTGATTGATGTCATGTTCGGGCAAGACAACGGGGTAGATAGCGGCAGGCACCGCGCGGTCAAGCCACGGTGCCCGTGAGGTGATCCGGCCTGCGGTTTTACGCCGAGGCGAAGATGCGGGTCAGCGCGCCATCAACTGCCGAAACGATCTGGTTGATGTCATCCTTGGTGGCGATAAGCGCGGGCGAAAAGCACAGGGTGTTATTCTTGCCCGGCACCGATCTGTTGGTTGCGCCGATAATAACACCCTGCGCCATGCAATCGCCGACAACCGCCTGCATCTGCTTTTCCGGCACCGGCGCGCGGCTGTCGCGATCGGTGACCAGTTCGGCCCCGAGGAACAGCCCCTTGCCGCGCACCTGCCCGATGATCGGGTGTTTGTCGGCCAGTGCGGCCAGTTCATCCAGCATGTAATTGCCCATGTTGGTGGTGTTTTCGAGCAGGCCCTCGCGTTCGATGATGTTCATGTTCTCGATCCCCGCCGTTGGTCCGGCGGTGCAGCCGCCAAAGGTGGAAATGTCGCGGAAGTAGTTCATCGGATCGCTGGCATCGTCCTTGAACATGTTGAACACCTCTTCGGTGGTCACAAGGCAGGCGATAGCGGCATAGCCCGAGGCCACACCCTTGGCCATGGTCACCATGTCAGGTTTGATACCATAGTGCTGATAGCCAAACCAAGTGCCCGTGCGGCCCACGCCACAGACGACTTCATCAATGTGCAGCAGGATGTCGTATTTCTTGCAAATCTCCTGCACGCGTTCCCAATAGCCGTCGGGGGGCGTGATAACGCCGCCGCCTGCGGTCACGGGTTCAAGGCATAGCGCGCCAACGGTATCTGGCCCTTCGGCAAGGATCACCTGTTCAATCTGGTCAGCCGCCCAGAGGCCATAGTTTTCCTGCGGTGCACCGTCTTGTTCAAAGCTGCGATATTCAAGGCAATGCGGTACCCGCACAAATCCCGGCGCAAAGGGGCCGTATTGCGCGTTGCGCTCATCCTGCCCGCCCGCCGACAGGCAGCCGATGGTCGTGCCGTGGTAATCCCGGTCGCGGTAGAGGATTTTATGCTTTTTGCCGCCATAGCGCTTGTGCGCGATCTGGCGAACCATCTTGAACCCCTTCTCGTTCGCTTCGGAGCCCGAATTGCAATAGTAGACCCGGCTAAGGCCCGGCATCTTGTCCAGCAGTTTGGTGGCGAAGTGAGAACCGGGAATTGATCCGGCGGAACCTGCAAAATAGTTCAGCTTGATCAACTGGTCGCGCACGGCATTGGCGATGCTTTCGCGGCCATAGCCGACGTTGACCGTCCAGACCCCGCCCGACACCGCATCAAGGTGCTCTTTGCCTTTCTGATCCCAGACGCGCATGCCTTTGCCTTCGACAATGATGCGTGGATCGGTGGTCTCATAGGGTTTGTGCTGGCTTAGGTGATGCCAGATATGGGCACGATCTGCCTCGACGACGCGAGAAATGTCATTTTCGTTGAAATTGCCGTCCATGGAACCAGACCTTTCTTTTTTGTGGGATGCCCACGAATGAGAGACGCGGCGCGCGCGTATTGTCAGCCACCACAACACCGCCAATCGAAAGTTTCAAGTAGGTCCAGATCAAGATGATCTTTGAGGCCAGAGTGCGCTTTGGCGGATCACGGCCTGCGCTATGCCGCATCGGCGCGGGGGATAACAGCGTTTGAGGTGCCGCGCGGCTCAGACGGCGCGCGCATCGGGACAAACTGGACTCATCATGTGGCGAGATGTGGACGTTTATTCTGAAAGACTTCCATCGCCAGACTAGCGTGCGAGCGTTTGCCAGGGGGCTGCGTTTTCAGGCGCCGGATGCCGGAAAGACGCAAAAATGGGGGTTTCAAGTACATTATGTTGCCCGGTGAGGGGAATAACGACATGCTGAACGTAGTCATTAACGTCAGCGATTGAGGGGGTGTAGCGAACTTCATCCCAGCGTGACCGCAGGACAGAGTGGGTTAACCCACCATATGCGATCACCCACGAACGACCAGACAAGGGGCCAGCAAGGACCCGAAAAAAAATCCATCAGGAGAGTGATATGATCAAGAAAACAACAGCTGGAATTGTTGCCGGTGCCGTGATGGCGCTATCTGGACAGTCGGCTTTTGCCGAATCTCATGGCGAAATCACCGTGGCCTACTTCCTGGAATGGCCGATGCCGTTCCTCGCCGCCAAACAATCAGGTGCTTACGACGACGCGTTGGGTATGAAGGTGAATTGGGTATCGTTCGAAACCGGTACCGCCATGTCCGCCGCGATGGCGTCAGGTGACGTGCAGATCGCCGTTAGCCAAGGCGTGCCACCCTTCGTTGTGGCAGCGTCAGGTGGGCAGGATATCCAGATCGTCGATGTGGCCGTCAGCTATTCAGACAATGACAACTGTGTTGTCGCGGCAGGGCTTGAGATCGACAAAGACAGCGCCGGCGAATTGGCAGGCAAAAAGGTCGCCGTGCCACTGGGGACCGCCGCTCACTACGGATTTTTGCGTCAGATGGATCACTTTGGCGTGCCACTGGACAGTTTGCAGGTCGTTGATATGGCCCCACCAGAGGGTGCCGCCGCGCTGAGCCAAGGGTCGGTTGACATGGCCTGCGGCTATGGTGGCGGTCTGACGCGGATGAAGGAATACGGCAACGTACTGCTTACCGGCGCAGAAAAGGAAGATCTGGGCATTCTGGTGTTTGATGTCACATCCGCCCCCGCCGCCTATATTGCGGAAAATGGCGATGTGGTGGCGAAGTTCCTGAAGGTGACCGCAGATGCCAATGCCGAATGGAATGCCAACCAGGACGCAGACATGCTTGCGGCGATCGCGCAGGAATCCGGCATGGATGTGGACGCGACACGAGACTTCATCGGCACGATGAAATTTCCGACGGTCGAGGATCAGTTGGGTGCTAAATGGCTGGGCGGCAACGCGCAGAAATTCATGAAAGGCGTGGCCGAAGTATTCGTCGAGGCAGGCAGCATTGATGGTGCGCTGGACAGTTATGATGGCGCTGTAAACACCGGCCCGCTGACGGCCGCCAGCGAGATGTAGACCAACCCCGCGCGCGCCTTTTGCCCGGCGCGCGCGCATCTATCCCAATCAATCAGAGGCCGGGACAACCCGGCCCGATCTACAACAATAGGGACGGAAACCAGCCATATGACAGGACTTTCCATAGAAAACCTCTCCATGCGGTTCGATCTGCCGGGGGCCGGATCGATTCAGGCACTCAAAGACGTGTCGATAGACTTGAAAGCGGGCGAATTGCTTAGCGTGCTGGGGCCATCGGGCTGCGGCAAGACAACTTTGTTGAACATCGTGGCGGGGTTTTTGGCCCCAACTGACGGGCGCATCATTTTGAACGGGCATGAGGTGCATGGCCCCGACGCAGAGCGCGGCATGGTGTTTCAGCAAGGCGCGTTGTTTGAATGGATGTCGGTGCGTGAAAACGTGGGCTTTGGCCCGTCGATGAAGGGTATGCCCAAGAACAACAAAGCCGAAATAGTGGATCACTTGTTGGATGTGGTCGGTCTGCAGGACTTTAAGGAAAAAGCCGTTTACGAACTGTCGGGTGGCATGCAGCAGCGGGTCGCGCTGGCGCGTTGTCTGGCCAATGATCCCGACGTGATTTTGATGGACGAGCCATTGGGCGCGCTCGATGCGTTGACCCGCGAAAAGATGCAGAGCCTCGTTTTGAAATTGTGGAAAGAGACCGGCAAGACGATAATCCTGATCACCCATTCCGTCGAAGAGGCGCTGTTGCTGGGCGAGCGGTTGATCGTGATGGCCCCGAGGCCGGGGCGTATACACACCGAATACCGCCTGCCCTTCGCCGAACTGGGCGTGGGCCAAGACCTGCGTGAGGTGAAAAAACACCCCGATTTCGCGATCAAACGCGAGGAAATTCTGGGCATGATCTGGGACATGGAAGAGGAAATTATGGGCCGGACGGAGGTGAGCGCGTGACCGGATTCATCTTCCTCGCGATTTATATTGCCATCTTTGCCGCCGCGTTCTTTATCGTCACCCAGGTCATCATGCGGGCCCGAACGCGGGATTATACCTCTCTCAAGACAGTGACGTTCGGCGACGAAAGCGCTGTGCGGCCCAACCGGGCGGCGGGGATCATTTCGATATTCACCGTGTTCCTGATGTGGGGGATATTCACCGGTTCAAACTGGTTGCCCGGCTTTCTGCATGCCCCCGGCCCGTTTCAGGGGACGGCCAAATTTACCTACACCGCCGAGGCCGAAGGCAATCAGCGCGACGATGCAACGGTGACTGTGGTTGTACACCCACGCGGCACGCCCCAAGACGCCCCAGAGGTCGCGCCGGGCGATGGCTTTGCCAAGGACGACAGTGCAACGGTGGCCCAGTGGCGAACCGTGTTGATCAACGTGGACCGCAACGATGACATCACGAAAAAAGACGGCGCACGGGTGATCGCCATTGACGGGCGCAAGATCGCGCCGGGCGGATCGGTCAAAATTGACGGCGGCGTGGTAAACCTATCGGACAAGGGTACCCCAAACTTTGAGCCCGCGCGCGGTTGGCAGATGGAACCGCTCTACCTGCCCGCTCCCGAAGACGTATGGGCGCGCACGCTCAAGATAGCCGACGAAGGGTTCCGCAACACCTCACTGCTCGGGCATCTTGGCTATTCGCTGTTTCGCGTGATTATCGGGTTTATTTGCGGCGCCATCGTGGGAATACCATTGGGCTATGCAATGGGGCTCAGCAATTGGTTCCGCGGCTGGTTCGACCCTATCGTGGAATTCATGCGCCCGGTGCCGCCGCTGGCCCTGATCCCCTTGGTCATCATTTGGGCCGGCATCGGCGAAACAGGTAAGATCATTCTGCTGTTTCTTGCAGCGCTCTGGATCATGGCAATTGCGGCGCGCTCAGGCGTGTCGGGCGTGAATATCGCCAAGGTGCATGCGGCCTATAGTCTGGGGGCCAGCAAGTGGCAGATCATGCGCCATGTGATCATTCCCAACTCGCTGCCCGAAATATTTACCGGCGCCCGTGTTGCAATGGGGGTGTGCTGGGGCACCGTCGTGGCCGCCGAACTTGTCGCGGCAGAGCAAGGGGCGGGCATGATGATCATGACCGCGTCCAAGTTTCAGAACACCGATATCGTGATCATGGGGATCATCCTGATCGGTGTGATCGGCTTTGGCATCGACATGCTGATGCGATGGGCCGAGCGGATATTGGTGCCTTGGAAGGGGAAATCATAGCGATTTCTTTTGAAGAAATCGGGCCGGACTTTTTTAAAAAGTCCGGGGTGGGAAACGAAAACGCCGGGGTGATGCCCCGGCGTTTTCTTATTTCGGTTTGGGTGTGCTTTTGCTTTTCGGCTTAGCACCCGGTTTGCCCATCTTGTTGGGCGGGGTGAAACGCTTGGACGGGTCCGACGCGCGCTGATAGCTCTTTTCACCTCCGGGTTTACCCGGCTTGGGTTTGCGCGGCTCGTAGGTATCGCCTGCGGGCTTTTCCTTTTTCCACACGGCCTTGGCCTTCGGCTTGCCGCCGTCATCCGGTTTAGGGTTCGACTTTGGCTTAGGTGCGGCACCGGGCTTCATCGGGCTGCGTTCAGTCTTGTGCGACTTTGGTGGGCGTTCGCCTTTGGGGGCGCGGGGTTTTTCAAACTTGGGTTTGTCAAACTTTGGCTTGTCCGCACGCGGCGCATCGACCGAGGCGGCGCCGGGGGCGTCCGCTGGTTTGGCACGGGGTTTGCGTGGGGCGGGGGCTGCATCGGGATCATAGCTGTCACGCGGCGGGCGCGGGGCGCGGTCGGGGCGCTCTGCCCGGTCCCCTTTGTAGCCGCCGCCGGGCTTTGGTCCGCGATTGTTGCCACCTGGTTTCGGGCCGCCACGGCCAAGGTCAGGTGCGCGGTCAAGCTGGGTAATGATCGCGCCTTCTTCGACTTTCATGTCCGGCCCGACGGCACCGAGGAATTTCGGCACGGAGCTGGCCAGAATTTCGACGTAGCTGTGGCTGGGCTGGACGCGGATCGCGCCGATGTCGTCTTTGGTCAGGTCGCCGAGACGACAAAGCATCGGCAGCAGAGTGCGTGGTTCGGCCCCATCGTTGCGCCCGGTAGAGACGGAGAACCAGACCGAGGCACCAAAGGCGGCGCGGGGTTTTTCATCGCCCGGCGCGCCGGGTTCGGCGAGCTCTTCCGGGGCAGATTGGCGCGCACGGTAGAGGTTCACAAAAGCGGTTGCCAATTGTTCGGGGCTGAACTGTTCAACCAACGAGGCGACGAAATCGGCGGCATCTTCGGGGATCGGGTCGGACCATGCGGCATCGGCCAGCAGGCGCGCTTCGTCCGCGGCGTTGACTTCGGTGGCGGAGGGCGGGTTGGCCCATTCGACCTTGAGCTTGGCCCCGCCGATCAGCCGGTTGGCCTTGCTGCGCAGTTTGGCAGGCACGATCAGCGCAGAGACACCCTTGCGCCCGGCGCGGCCGGTACGGCCAGAGCGGTGCAGCAGCGTGTCCGAGTTGCTGGGCAGATCGGCGTGAATCACCAGCTCGAGATTGGGCAGGTCAATGCCGCGCGCGGCGACATCGGTGGCGATACAGACGCGCGCGCGGCCATCGCGCAGCGCTTGCAGGGCATTCGTCCGCTCAGATTGTGTCAACTCACCCGACAGTGCCACGACGGAAAACCCGCGGTTGGTGAAACGGGTGGTCAGGCGGGATACAGCCGCGCGGGTGTTGCAGAACACGATCGCGTTCTTTGCTTCGTAAAAACGCAGCACGTTGATAATCGCATTTTCAATGTCACGCGGATGCACGTTGAGCGCGCGGTATTCGATATCGCTATGCTGTTTGGCTTCACCGACGGTGGTAATGCGCTGTGCATCCCGCTGGTAAGATTTCGCCAGTTTCGCGATGGCCGCAGGTACCGTGGCCGAGAAAAGCAGCGTGCGGCGGTCTTCGGGCGCTTCCGACAGAATGAACTCAAGCTCATCACGGAAACCAAGGTCGAGCATTTCATCCGCTTCGTCCAGCACCACGGCGCGCAATGCGTCGAGCTTGATATTGTTGCGCTTGATGTGGTCACACAGGCGGCCCGGTGTGGCGACAACGATATGCGCGCCCTTATCCAGCATGCGGCGTTCGGTGCGGGTGTCCATGCCGCCGACACAGGTGGTAACCACCGCGCCGGTCTTGCCATAGAGCCATGTCAATTCGCGGCTGACCTGCATGGCCAGTTCGCGCGTCGGCGCAATGACCAGCGCCAGCGGCGCGCCTGCGGGGCCAAAATGGGTGTCATCGCCCAGCAATGTGGGCGCAATAGCAAGGCCGAAGCCTACGGTCTTGCCCGAACCGGTTTGCGCGGAGACCAACAGATCGGCATCATTTAGGGCGGGATCGGTCACGGCTTCTTGTACGGCGGTTAGGCTTTCATAGCCCTGTTGGGCAAGGGCATCGGCAATAGTCTGAATCACGGGGGTTGTCCTGTTTTGAACGGTGCTGCGGGGGGCAGGCGGGCGGTTTACGACCTGCCACGGCAAGGGGTCGTCCGTCGTTAAGGGGTCTCACAGGAAATGTACATGGTGTTTCTGACAGGGATTTCCAACTCTGATCGCAGGGATTGCGATACACATGCAGCCAGAATAGCATGAAACATGTAAAGTAATGAGGATCTCCAATGTCACTGGACGCGCATCACCCCGCTGCACCGAAGCCGCCGCAAGACGGCCTGCACCCGCCTGTGCAATCAATCGAGGATGTCATTACCTTTCGTCTGCACCGCTTGATAACGATGGCCGAACGCGGCGGAAACAACTGGCCGGAGGCGCAGTTTGGCCTGAGCCTGAATGAATGGCGGTTGCTGGCGCTGGTCAAGGCGCGGACGCCTGTCCGCGCAGGCGACGTGGCAGAGCTTTTGATGATGGACAAAAGCCAGATGAGCCGTCTGATCAAGGGCTTGATCGCCCGAAGGCTGTTGCGCAACGCGCCGGATGCCCGTGACGCCCGAGCGGCAGCCCTGACGCTGACACCCCAAGGGCAGACGCTGCACGACCGCATGTTGGCCGAGGTTTTGCGTGGCAACGAAAAGCTGCTGGCGGTGCTGACGCCGGATCAGGTAGACGCGCTGTACGAAATGTTATCCATACTCATCACACATTCCGAAGCTTTGCTGGCGGCACGCATCAACGGGTGACACGACGGGCCGATGTGCTGACGACAAGGCTATGGAATACGATGCAAAAGTTGAGGGACGCTGTCTCTCAACGTCCTTTGGAATATTTAGAGTTAAAAGTCGGAAAAGGGGCATCTTGTGCGGTCTGAGCTGCCATTGACGCGGGATTTGGTGCTGATCGGCGGTGGCCATGCCCATGCGCTCGTGTTGCGGCGTTGGGGAATGGACCCGATGCCGGGGGCGCGGTTGACCGTGATCAATCCCGGCCCCACCGCCCCCTATACCGGAATGTTACCGGGTCATGTCGGCGGGCATTATGCGCGTGACACTCTGGAGATTGATCTGGTGCGCCTGTGCCACCATGCCGGGGCGCGGCTGATCTTGGGCCACGCCACGGGACTGGACGCCGCAGCGCGCGAAATCGCGGTCGAGGGGCGCGGGCCTGTGGTCTATGATGTTGCGTCTTTTGATATCGGCATCACGGCACAGATGATGTTGCCGGGCTTTGCCGAACATGCGGTCGGGGCAAAACCACTTGATATATATGCGGCGCGTTGGCGCAAATTTCTGGCAGCAGCAGAACGCGGCGAGGTGCCGCCCGAGGTCGCCGTAATTGGCGGTGGCGTGGCCGGGTGCGAATTGGCAATGGCGATGGCCCATGCGTTGCGCGCGGCCGGTTTGGTGCCGCAGGTGACCGTGATCGAGGCGGCACCTGCGCTGTCGGGGATGGCTGCGCTCACCGCAGGTATCATGCGCCGCAAGATGGCGGAGCTTGGGGTGGCGGTGCGCCTGAATGCGCAGGTAGCGCGGATTGCGGCGGATCAAGTGCATTTAACCGGGCAGCCCCCGGTTGCCGCGTCCCTTTGCGTGGGCGCGGCCGGGGCGCACCCACATGGCTGGCTTGCGAATACCGACTTGCCGTTGCGGGACGGGTTTATCGAGGTGGGCCCTGATCTGGCCGTCATAGGGGATGAAGCCCTATTTGCGGTGGGTGATTGCGCGCATATGGGTTTTGCCCCGCGTCCAAAGGCAGGGGTTTTTGCGGTGCGCGCTGCGCCCGTATTGCACCACAATCTGCGCGCAGCATTGAGCGGTGGCCCGCGACGGCATTTCAAACCGCAAAAACGCTACCTCAAACTGATTTCTTTGGGGGGGAAATCCGCGGTGGCGGAAAAGTTCGGTGTCGCACTAGCCGGTCCAGCCCTCTGGCGCTGGAAGGATTGGATAGATCGACGGTTCATGGACAAGCTCAACGATCTACCCGTGATGCGCGCGCCTGATGTGACAGGGCAGATGGCCGGCGGATTGCGAGAGATGCTGGCAGACAAGCCGCTTTGTGGCGGTTGTGGTGCCAAGGTTGGCGGCGGTGTACTGCACGGGGTGTTGGCCGATCTGACGCTCGGCAGGGATGATGTGGTGACGGGCGCAGGCGACGATGCGGCTGTGCTGCGCCAGCCCGGCGGTGGATTTCAGGTGATCAGTACCGACCATTTACGCGGGTTTGTCGAAGACCCATATCTCATGACCCGTATTGCGGCGGTGCATGCGCTTGGCGATGTCTGGGCGATGGGCGCCGCGCCGCAGGTTGCACTGGCGAGTGTGATCATCCCCCGCATGAGCCCGGCTCTACAGGCACGGACCCTGCGCGAGATCACCGCTGCCGCGCAGGAGGTGATGGCCGAAGTCGGGGCACAACTGGTGGGTGGGCACACCACCATGGGGGCCGAACTGACCCTTGGCTTCAGCGTGACAGGGCTGCGCGACAGCCCGCCGATCACGGTCGCCGGGGCACGGGCGGGGGATGTCTTGCTGATGACGCGACCGATTGGATCGGGGGTGATCCTGGCGGGGCATATGGCGGGGACTGCGCCCGGGGGCGTGGTCGCAGCAACCCTTCAGGCCATGGCGGCGTCACAACACAGAGAGGCCGCCATCCTGCGCGGGGCCCACGCGATGACCGATGTGACAGGTTTCGGCCTTGCCGGGCATGTGCAGGCGATCTGCCGAGCGTCCGGACTGCAACCCGAGCTTTGGGCCGAGACGATTCCGGTTTACGACGGGGCGCGGGCCTTGGCGGCGGCAGGGGTGGCGTCGGCGCTGATGCCGGTGAACCGCGCGGATGCGCCGGTGGATGGGGCCGCTGACCCGTTGCTGCACGATCCGCAAACCGCCGGTGGATTGTTGGCCGCCCTGCCCGAGGCAGCCGCCGCAGAGGCAGTGGATGCGTTGCACGCACAGGGGCTGAAAGGGCATGTGATTGGCAGGCTGACTGACGGTACAGGGCCTATTCGGCTGCGCTAAGGCTTTGCGCATGCAGTTGCGCGGCGGTCTGCGCCAGCGTTGCGTCCTCGAGATCCGCCAGCGCGATGTGCTGTGCGGCAGGCGCGCTGCGGGCGGCGGATTTGGCATAACGCGGGTCGTAATGCCGGGAGATCAGGGCCTGCGCCAGTTCTGACCAATGGCCCGCATCGGCCAGCTCGTGCCAATCGGCAATTATCTCGCCACTGTGATAGGGGCGCAGGCGTTGCAACTGGTCCTGAAACGCGCCACTGTCGGCGGTCAGATCATCATAGGCCCGGCAAAGAAAGGCAGCGCGCGCGCCAAGCGGCGCGGTGAGTTCGACACGTGGGGCAGCGCACATCGCACTCCAGAGGCTGGGCGGCAGCACACGGTCCCCGATCTTGCTGCTTTCGGCTTCGACCCATGTTGGACGGGCCGGGTCAAGCGCGGCAAGCGCGCCGGCAAGCCTGCTTTCAAACATCTTTTGCGCGGGCTGGCCGCCGGGCATCGCGCCAAACAGCGATCCGCGATGCCCGGCCAGCGCTTCGAGATCCAGCACCTGCGCACCGACCTGTGACAGATGGTGTAAAAGGCGCGTCTTAGCAGTGCCGGTTCCGCCCTCGATTAGGGTCAGACGATGGGGCAAGGGCGTGTCATAGAGCGCCGCCGCCACCAGACGACGATAGCTGCGATAGCCGCCTTGCAGCAATTGCACCCGCCAGCCAACCTGCCCCAATATCGTGGCAAAAGCGCCAGAGCGTTGCCCCCCGCGCCAGCAATAGACCAGCGGCTGCCATGCGCCGTCGTGATCCGCCAGCGGGCCTTGCAAATGGGCTGCTGTATTGCGTGCCACCAAGGCGCCACCGATCTTGCGCGCATCAAAGGGGCTGGTCTGCTTGTAGATCGTGCCAACCTGCGCGCGTTCAGCGTCTGACAGCACGGGCAGGTTGATCGCGCCGGGCAGGTGATCTTCGGCAAACTCAGCCGGGGCGCGCACGTCAATAATCGTGTCGACGCCGAGATTGGCAAGCTGGGTCAGGGACGTGAGGGTACAAGGGGTCATGCCGCGCCTTTGGCGAATGGGTGTGTCCTGTCTAGCAAACTTGACCGTGGGGTCCAGCGGCATCCCTGCTGCACATGGGCCGATCTGGCAACGGGGCAGAAAAATCGCGTCACCGGTTGACTGTTTGACGTGGCTTGGCAGGCCAGTGGCCCCCATGATGGGCGTCAAGGGGGCAGCCATGCGCAAAGACAAGACCATCTTGATCGTCGGGACTTATGACACCAAGTGCGACGAGTTGCAGTATATGGCCGAGTGTATTCGCGGCCAGGGCGGGCAGGTGATCAGTATGGATGTCAGCGTGTTGGGCGACACGGACGGCAGCACCGATTTTTCCAACACGGACGTGGCAGCGGCGGGGGGCAGCAGCATCGCGGCTGCGCGCACATCCCCAGACGAAAACACTGCCATGCAGACCATGGCGCGCGGCGCAGCGGCGCTGGCGAAGCAACTATACGGCACCGGGGCCTTTGACGGGGTGATCACACTAGGTGGGTCCATGGGCACCGATCTGGCGCTTGATGTGTGTCAGGCGCTGCCGCTGGGGGTGCCGAAATACATTGTTTCGACGGTCGCATTTTCGCCACTGATACCGCCGGAACGGCTGGCGGCGGATGTACAGATGATCCTATGGGCCGGGGGGCTTTATGGGTTGAATTCGATCTGCAAGGCATCCCTAAGCCAGGCGGCGGGTGCGGTGCTGGGGGCGGCGCGGGCGGTGGAGAAGCCCCAGGTTACACCGCTAATCGGCATGACCAGCCTGGGTAAATCCGCCCTGAGCTACATGGTGCCGCTGAAACCGGAGTTGGAGGCACGGGGATTCGAGGTTGCCGTGTTCCACGCAACGGGCATGGGCGGGCGGGCATTTGAAAGCCTCGCGGCCCAGGGTGCCTTTGCCTGCGTGTTTGATTTCTGCACGCAGGAGCTGGGCAATCACGAACACGGATCAAGCCTTTCGGCCGGGGCGGATCGCCTGACCGGGGCGGCGCGCGCCGGCACGCCGCAATTGGTGGCGCCGGGCTGTTATGATCTGGTTGATCTGGTCGGCTGGCAACCGCTGCCTGACATCTGGCGCGACCGGACGGTGCACGCGCACAACCGCCTGCTGACCTCTGTCGTGCTGAATGCCGAGGAAAGACGCCAAGTGGCCCGCGCCCACCTGAGACAATTGAGCGGCGTTGCATCACCGACCACGTTCATTTTACCGCGCGGGGGCTGTGGCGCCTGGGACCGACCTGGCGCCGATTTGCACGACCCGAATGGGCTGGCGGCATTCTGCGATACGCTGCGCGATGAATGGCAAGGCCCGGCGCGTCTGATCGAACTGGACGCGCATATCAATGATGCAGCCTTTGCCGATGAGGCGCTGGCGGTGTTCGATGGCTGGCTGGCCGATGGCACCGTGGTGCGCGACCTAATCGGCTGACAAAACCACCACTTCGACCCGCCGGTTCTGTTCGCGGCCTGCATCGGTCAGGTTGCTGGCGACCGGCGACAGATACCCCATACCTTCGGCCTCTAGCCGTGAAGGATCGACGGCATAGGCATCAATTAGCCTCTGCCGCACCGATTGGGCACGGCGACGGCTGAGCGCGATGTTCCCGGCCAGCGCCCCCACGGCATCGGTATGACCCACCAGCGCCACCCGCAGGCTGCGATCGGCATTGAGCATGGCGGCAAGCTCGGCCAGTGGGGCATAGGGCCCGGGCCCCAAATCCGATGTACCGGTCCCGAAATCCAGTGCTTCGAGGACGACATGGCCCTGCGCGATCAGCCGCGCGCCAAGCGCGCTGGCATCGGGTAGTGTAGCAGGGATCACATCGTCCGCAGTAGGCTCTGTCACCACGGGCGCGTCACCTTCAGGACCGGCCTGAATGATCTGGACATAGGCCGAGGTCGCCGCGGTACTGGCCAAGATGCTGATCGCCTGGACCGGGGTCTTGTCGGCCCCACGTCGCAGGGCAGTGACAACGTGAAAGGCACGGATATTGACGTACATATTCGGCCCCGGCAACGTTTCGGTGGCAAAGCGGAAGTCAAAGCCGCCACATTCGCGCGCAGCACAATCCAGCACGATTTCAAATCCCGAATCAGTCAGTTGTTGTCTGAGTGGGCGCATGACCTGTAGGGGCGTCAGGCCCGCAGAATCCAGCCGCCACGCCGCCCGGCGCACTGCGCCATCGATATTGATCCGCGCCACCTGCCCTTCGGCAAATATGCCGACAGGGGCAGCAAACCGATCCGGCGATGTATTGCGCTCAACCGTCACGCGCGCCGAGGATGGCAAGCGGAGGTCCAGCGCTGCCGCAGGCGTGGCCAACAGCAGGCACAGGGCACCTGCGCGGATCATCTTGCCTGCGCGTGGTATTCAGCGTTGGGACGCATGTCGGTGCCGCTGGCGACACGATTGGTCATATTAAAGAACCCGGTCACGCCAGCGATATCAAAAATGTCACGTTCCGAGAAACCGGCATCGCGCAGGGTCTGCCTGTCGGCCTCTTCGACAGCCGCACTTTCCTTGGTCAGTTTCACGGCGAAATCCAGCATCGCGCGTTGTTTCGACGTCACCTTGGCAACGCGGTAGTTCATTACCAACGCCTCGCCCAATTCGGGATCGCCAGACAGTTGCCGCACGGCGGCGCCATGGGCGACAAGGCAATAATAGCATTTGTTGACAGAGGAAACGGCGACCGCAATCATCTCGCGCTCAAGCTTGCTGAGGCTGCTGTCACCCAGCATCAGGTCATTGTACATCGCGGTAAAGGCGTTGAGCTTGTCAATGTCGAAGGCATAGGCGCGCAGCACGTTTGGCACCATGCCCAGCTTGTCCATACAGACGTCGAAATACTTTTGCGTGTCAGCAGGCAATGGGTCGATCATGGGCAGGTCCAGTGCGGTGGGCATGTCGTCGGCCATCACGGGGCTCCTTCATTCGGGCGATTGGCGGTAATGATAGCGCGCCACCGGAGCAAAGCCCAGCGCGCGGTATAACGCGTTGGCGGCCGTATTGGCATCGACACACAATACTGAAATCGTATGCGCGCCCTGCGCCTGCCCCCAAAACGCCGCCGCCCGCATGATCCATTGAGCCACGCCCTGGCGGCGCTGATGCGGCAATACCTCGACCGCATGGACCATGCAGACCCCATCATGCAGCGCGGCAAAACCCGCACCTGCGGGCTGTTCATTCCAGCGTGCCAGAATACCGGTTTTCACGCCCGCCCGCGCCATCAGTTCCAGTCGCGCGGGGGCAAGCCCACCCTGCGCCCAGATCTCGACCATGATCGCCAGCGGCTCCCAGATACAAAAGGTGGTGACGGGCGGCATCGGCACATCGGTGAGTTTGTCGATCGGCAGTGTGAAGATTGTGACCGGGTCGATCTTGGCATAGCCCCGCGCGGCCAGCTTCGCGTCCAGCTCTTCCTCGCCGTCGCGCAGCATGAACAGCGGGCGCTGACCCATCGCGCGCATGGCTGTTTCGGCAGACCCGATATCGCTATCGGCCACCGGCCCGCGTGCCGTGGCAGCCGACGCGCGTTTGCCGCCACCCTGGCCATCGCGCAGGGTCCATGGACCATCCGAAAAGCGGCGCGCGGCGGGCCACGTCTGGTCGCAGACCTCGAACAGCGTATTGGCTTGAGTCACGAAAACGCCGCCTTCAGCTTTGCCATCGCGGCATCAATGGCACCATCGTCATTGCCACGGATCACGATATGCGCACCGTATTTACCATCCTTCTGAAACGGATAGCTGCCCATCGACAACAACGGGTATTCCTGAGCGAGCGCGCCCAGTGGGCCTGCGATATCCCCCTCGCCACGATCAATCCGCAAGGTCTTGCTGATCAGCGCCGCGCCCCCCGTCAGGCGGGGCAAGATACTGGCAACCATGGCGAGAAAAACCGATGGAACCCCGGCCATGACGTGCACATTTTCCAAGATGAACCCTGGTGCCGCCGAGACCGGATTTTCGATCAGTGTGGCACCTTCGGGGATACGCGCCATCCGCAAGCGAGCGGTGTTCAATTCGGTCCCGCTGCGGGCGTAATGCGCGGCCAGAATCTCGCGTGCGTCGGCGCGCACGTCAATGTCGCGGTTAAAAGCCGCTGCGATGCAGTCGGCCGTGATGTCGTCATGGGTGGGGCCAATGCCGCCCGAGGTGAATACATACGTATAGACCGACGACAGCGCCTGCACCGCGGCGATAATGGCGCCACGGTCATCAGCGATCATACGGACCTCCTTGAGGTCAATCCCCACCTCGTTCAACTGTCCTGCAAGGTGGTGCATATTGCTGTCGCGGGTGCGCCCGGACAGGATTTCGTCACCGATAACGATCATTGCGGCTGTGGGGTTTGGCATGCAGGTCGCTCCTTGAGGCTGGCATGACTTGGGTATAGGCCGCTGCCCATGCGCTTTCAAACCCAACTTGTCCCCGCCCGCCTGATCCGTCGATACAAACGGTTTCTGGCGGATTGCGTACTGGAAGAAACCGGCCAAGAGGTAATCGCCCACTGTGCCAATCCTGGATCAATGATGGGACTGGCCGCGCCGGGGATGCGTATCTGGCTGGAGCCTAACGACGATCCCCGCAAGAAGCTGAATTACGGCTGGCGGTTGGTTGACCATGAAAATGGGCATTTCACCGGGGTTGATACCGCGCTGCCAAACCGTGCCCTGCGCCATGCCCTGATGGCGCGCGCGCTGCCGCAACTGGCGGCCTATGATGTGGTGAGGCCCGAAGTAAAATACGGTGAAAATTCACGCATTGATTTCCTGTTGCAAGCCGTTGGCCTGCCCGATTGCTATGTCGAGGTGAAATCGGTCACCCTGTCACGCACGCCCGGACGCGCGGAATTTCCCGACAGCGTCACCGCGCGCGGTGCCAAACATCTGCGAGAATTGGGCCGTATGGCTCAGGCTGGGCATCGCGCCGTGTTGCTGTATCTGGTGCAGCGCACCGACTGCGCGGACATGTCACTGGCCGCGGATATTGACCCCACATATGCCGCCGCGTTCGATGCTGCCCGTGCGGTTGGGCTGGAAACCATCGTTATCGGCACCGATATCACGCCCGAAGCGGTCACATTGGCCGCGCCTCTTGGCTTCGCGGGGTGACAGAGGCTGGCCCTTGGCCGCCGCCCGCGCTAGATAGCGAATAAGCAAATATGGAGAGACCGGTGAACAATACCCACCGCGGCCGCCAGACCAAGGACGGCATACGCATATACGACCCATCGGATTTTGCCGGGATGCACGCCGCTGGCCGCCTCGCCGCGACCATTCTCGATGAAATCGCCGAGCATGTGATCCCCGGTCAAACAACCGGAGCGCTGGATCAGATGATCGAGGACAAGGTGACCGCCGCCGGGGCGAAGTCGGCAACGATTGGCTACAAAGGGTATCAGCACGCGAGCTGCATTTCCGTGAACCACGTGGTCTGTCACGGCATTCCCGGCGACAAGCGGCTGAAGGACGGAGATATCCTGAACATCGACGTGACAGTGATCGTCGACGGGTGGTTCGGCGATACCAGCCGCATGTATGTGGCGGGCAAACTGCCGCGCAAGGCGGAGCGGTTGATCCAGGTCACCCATGACAGCCTGATGCGCGGGATCGAGACGGTAAAGCCCGGCAATACCTTTGGCGACATCGGCCACGCCATTCAAACCTTTGTCGAAGCGCACCGCATGTCGGTCGTGACCGATTTCTGTGGTCACGGATTGGGGCAGGTGTTTCACGCGCCGCCGAATGTGCTGCACTATGGCCGCCCCGGCACCGGGGCCGTGTTGGAACCGGGGATGTTTTTCACCATCGAGCCAATGGTGAACCTGGGCCGGGCCGAGACCAAGACATTGGCCGACGACTGGACTGCCGTGACCCGCGACAAATCATTGTCGGCGCAGTTTGAGCATTCCGTCGGTGTGACCGAGGACGGGGTGGATGTTTTCACGCTGTCGCCGGGTGGGTTGTTTCATCCGACCTACACGCAAGACTGAACTGGCTGGGGGGCCAGCCCCCCAGACCCCCCGAGGGTATTTATGACCCAGAAAAGCTTGTCAGGTGGCGCCACTAAAGCGCAATAGGGTGACGTGGGTATCGCCGTATTTGCGTTTGTCGATACGCGTAAAGCCAAGTGGGGCATTCATTGGCGCGTTTTCTTCCCAGACAACCATGGCATCAGGGGCAAGCCACCCTCCCCTTGCTGCCGCGCTCAACGCCGCTTGGCCTAGGGATTTTCCATAAGGCGGGTCGAGGAAAACCAGATCGAACGGCGCCATCGGCCAGGCCCCCAGGCTCGTGGCATCATTGCGCATGATGGCTGTCTGGTCCGTTGCGCCAAGCTTTTTGATATTCTGTGCAATCAGGCCTTGGCTCACGCGGCCATTTTCCACGAAACAGACTGATTTCGCGCCACGCGACAGCGCCTCCAGCCCCAGCGCGCCGGTGCCTGCAAAAAGGTCGAGCACCCGCGCGTCGAGGATCACGTCGTGATGGGTGAGCATGGAAAACAAGCTTTCACGCACACGGTCGGACGTCGGACGTAGGTGGGCCTCGGCGTCACCTTTGCCCACATCAGCCAACACGCTGCCACGATAAGTTCCTGCAATGATCCTCATGGCCGCAGCAGCGCCTTGAGATCGGTTTCGGGGTCAGCGATCAACGCAGGATCAGGTGATCTTCCAGCTTCGATCAGGCGTTTTCCGACCATGAAACCGCGGGGATCATTCATCGCGTCCACCGCCAACAATTCTGCGCCCCGGTAGTACCAAAAGGCCACGCTATCGGCGTCGGCGCGGCGGGTGATCACGTTGTCGTAGCCTGTATTCAATCCGGCGATCTGCAATTTCACATCGTATTGATCTGACCAGAACCACGGCTTTGCCACATAGGACTTTTCCGCGCCCATGATATTTTCCGCGACCAGTTCGGCCTGATCAATCGCGTTTGGCACGCTTTCGAGCCGGATGCGCGTCTCGCGATACGGAAAGGAGGTGCAATCGCCCGCAGCCCAGATACCGGGGGCGGAGGTGCGGCCCATTGCATCCGCCTTGATCCCGTTTTCAATCGTCAGCCCCGCCTGTTCGGCCAGCGCCGTCGCAGGGGTAATACCCACGCCCGCGATAACAAAATCGGCCGCGATTTCAGTGCCATCGCTGAGGCGCGCACCGGTTACGTGCCTGTCGCCAAGCAGCTTTTCCAGCCCCACGCCCTCGCGGATGTCGACACCATGCGCGCGGTGCAGGGCGCGGAAAAAGTTGCTGGTTTCGGGGGCGGCGACCCGTTGCAGGATACGATCCGCCATTTCAACAAGCGTCACCTGCAAGCCCAGCTTGGCGGCCACCGCCGCCGCCTCAAGCCCGATATAGCCACCACCAACGATGACAAGCCGCGCACCGGGTCTGAACGCCGGCGCCATGGCATCGACATCCGCCAAATCGCGGACCACAAAGACACCTGAAAGGTCTCCACCGATGCTGGCGGGCAGGCGGCGCGGAATAGATCCGGTGGTCAGCACCAGATCATCGAAAGGGATCGTTGTGGCCTGGGTCGTGATCGTCTTTTGGCCCGGGTCAATCGCTTGCACGTGGGTGCCCATGGCCAGATCAATATCTTGATCGGCGTAAAAACTTTCGGGCCGCAGAAAAAGCCGCTCTCGGGTCATTTCACCGAGCAGGTAGGCTTTGGACAGTGGTGGACGTTGGTAGGGGGGCACCGGCTCGGCCCCAATCAAGGTAATCTTCCCTTCGAAACCACCATTGCGCAGTTTGGCCACACAGGACGACCCCGCCTGCCCTGCCCCAATCACCACCACGTTCCGCACAATGAAACTCCTTCGTTTACTCTGGCCCCGCTTCGGGCCAGACCCTATATCTTGGCGCAAGACAACCGCAATGACATGAAAGGTCTATCCATGACGATTTCCCAAGGTGATACCCTGCCAGACGCAACATTGGTTCAATTGGGCGCTGACGGACCCGCGCCAGTGAAAATGGCCGATAAGGTCAAGGGCCGCAAGGTTGTGATCTTTGCTGTGCCGGGCGCTTTTACACCCACCTGCCATTCGGCCCATGTGCCCAGCTTTGTGCGCACAAAGGATCAGTTTGATGCCAAGGGTGTGGACGAGGTGATCTGCGTGTCGTGCAACGACCCGTTTGTGATGAAAGCCTGGGGCGAGGCCACGGGAGCCACGGAGGCCGGGATCACAATGCTGGCCGATGCCAGCAGCGAATTTACCCGCGCCATTGGCATGGATTTCGACGCCGCCCCCGCCGGGTTGATGGCGCGCTCAAAGCGCTATGCGATGCTGGTGGATGACGGCAAGGTCACGCTGTGGCAGCCGGAAGAAAATTCAGGCGTTTGCGAGGTGTCTGGCGGCGAGGCGCTGCTGGACAACATGTAAAATGATCGGGCCGGGCAACACACGCCCGGCCCGTTTGCATCTTTATTCTGCGGCCTGCACAAGGGTGCGTGTAGGAAACGGAATGTCGACACCGCCGGCATCCAGCGCCTCTTTGACCTTGCGGGTCATATCGGCCTTGAAGGCAAAATAGTCGCCCGCGCTGCACCAAACACGGACCAGAAAATCAACCGAACTGTCGCCCAGATTCGTGACCTGAATAAACGGCTCGGGATCACTGTGCGCGCGATCGTCTGAAGTGATAGTCTCGCGGATGATGTCTTCGGCGGTTTTCAAGTTGGCGCCGTAGCCCACCCCGAATGTCCATTCCGCGCGACGGGTCTGGTTAACCGAATAGTTGGTAATAACATTGCCCCAAACTTCGGAATTGGGCACGATCACCTGTACATTACTAAGGTCTGCCAACTCGGTGTAGTTCAGATTAATCTGCCTAACCGTGCCCATCTGATCTGCGATTTCAACGAAATCACCAATCTTGATCGGTCGGAACATAATCAACATAACTCCTGCCGCGACATTCGACAGCGTGCCTTGCAGCGCCAGACCGATGGCCAGACCGGCGGCACCGACAACGGCGACAACCGACGTTGTCTGCACCCCAAATGTGTTGAGGACAAACAGGATCGTAAAGCCAAGCACCACGTAACGCACGATCGAGGCAAGGAAATCAAACAGCATCTCATCAAGATGCCGGTTCCGCTTGCCTAGGTTCTGTACCCGGTTCTGCAACCAACTGGACACGATCCAGCCCAGCAACAGAATTGCGATGGCACCCAAGACAGAACCCGCAGTGCTGGCGAGAAACTCAAGGGTCAGCAGATCGGCAACGGTTTTGCCCTGCCATAATTCTGTGTTCAATAGATCTTGCATCAGTATCCTTAGTCCTTTGTCGTTTCGTACAGACCGTCCATCTTGCGCGCCAATTTGGCATCAAGCGTGCTTAGCCCATCCATATCATGCGTGATCAACGTCACGTTCACCCGATTGTAAACGTTGTTCCATTCAGGATGGTGATTCCATTTTTCGGCCCAAATGGCCACCCGCGTCATCCAGCCAAAGGCGTCGGCAAAGTCGTGAAACTTGAACGACTTGTGGATCGCGTCGCGGTCGTCGGAGAGCTTCCAACCGGTATCGAACAGCGGTTGCAGCACGGTTTTTCGGGTCTCGTTGCTCAGTCGTTCGGTCATTCCTGTTCCTCGATTCTGGCCCGCTTGAAGGGGCCGTATTCTGTCAAAACCTCAATCTCTTCTTCGACGGCCGCACGCTCTGCCTGCAGATAATCGCCCACCGCCGCGGCGAACCCGGGATCACGCATCCAGTGCAATGACCAGGTCGGGGCGGGCAGGTATCCGCGGGCCAGCTTGTGTTCGCCCTGTGCGCCGGCCTCGACCCGTTGCAGCCCAAGGGCAATGGCCAGATCAATTGCACGATAATAGCACAGTTCAAAATGCAGACAGGCATGGTGTTCGACACAGCCCCAATACCTGCCGAACAGCGCCTCTGCCCCGATGAAATTAAGCGCACCTGCCACCCAGCGCCCGTCGCGTTCGGCCAGCACCAGTGCCATGTCATCGCGCAACGTCTCCTGCGCAATATCGAAAAAGGCGCGGGTCAGATAGGGCGTCCCCCATTTGCGCGCGCCTGTATCCTGATAGAACCGCCAGAAGGCATCCCAATGTTCCGGTTCAATCTGATCACCGGTAAAGGTCTGGATGCGTCCGCCGAAATCCTGAGCCTGCGCGCGTTCCTTGCGGATGTTCTTGCGTTTGCGCGAATTGAGGTTGGCGAGAAAATCGTCAAAACCGGCGTAGCCTTTGTTGTGCCAATGAAACTGCTGGCTTTTGCGCGCCATCAGCCCCAGCTCCGGCGCCCTTTCAGCCTCTTGCGATGTGCAGAAGGTGATGTGCAGCGACGACAGGGCGTTGCTGTCGGTTAGCTGTATCGCGCCCTGCACAAGTGCGGCCATGCCCGCCTGTTCAAATCCCGGTCGCGTCAGAAAACGCCGCCCCGTGGCAGGCGTATGCGGCACGGCAATTTGCAGTTTCGGATAATAGCGCCCGCCCGCCCGCTCATAGGCATGGGCCCAGTTGTGATCAAATATGTATTCGCCCTGGCTATGTGATTTGGCGTACATCGGGGCCACCGCAATAAGCTGGCCAGCGATGCGCGCCGTCAGGTATTGGGGTTGCCAGCCCGTGCCGGGGCCGACCGACCCGCTGTGCTCCAATGCACTTAGGAAACGGTAGGTCGTGAACGGATCAACGGGCCGCCCGCCCGCCGCCGTTTCGGGACAAGCACAGGAATCCCAATCGGCTTGTCCAATCTGGGCAAGTTCCGGGACAACCGTGATTTCAATCTCTTGCGCGCTCATCTCTGCCTTGCCTGCCTTGGGGTGCTATGTGTGGCGCGCAGGCCGTGGATCAAGGCTGCGTCGGTGCGAGGTAGCCCTCAAAGGTGATGTTATCCGCAATTTCGCGGGCGGTAGCTTCCTCTTCGGGGCTGCGGATGGTCCAGCACAGAACAGCGGCCCCAGCCTGTTTCAGCGCCCCAACCCGAGGGCGGGACAGATCAAAGGATTCGTGGCTGATAAAACACGCACCCGCTGACGCGTAATCCGGAATTTCGCGCAGATGATCACAGGTTTTGGCGGGCAGCGGCCAGTCTTCGGGTAAGTAGGCGCTTGTGGTGATGCCGCGCGGCACCTGTGGCAGCAGCCGGGCCATTTCGCCCACCGAATGGGGATTGAACGACATCAGCGCCACGTCGCCGCGGTAGTTGACCAGCGCAGCGGCAGTTGCGGTCTCCAGCGGGCCGATGTCGGGACCCATGCCGCCGTCCTGATCCTTGATCTCGATGAGCAACGGCACGCGGCCACCGACCAGCGCCAGAACCTCGTCCAGCGTTGGAATGGTTTCACCATCCCCGCCGGTCAGCGGAATTTGCGCCAATGCCGCCGCACTGCGCAGCCGCAGCGCGCCTGTTTCGGGCGTCAGGCGGTCCAGCATGTAATCGTGGAACACCATCGCCACGCCATCGCCGCTGAGCTGCAAGTCAATTTCGATCCCATAGCCGCCCGCGATGGCTGCACGTATTGCGGCGCGGCTGTTTTCCGGGCGGTGATCGGTAACGTCATGCAGCGCGCGGTGCGCCAGTGGCGTGGTCAGAAACGCGGACGGTAGATTCATTTGATCTGAAAGATGCCTTCGATTTCAACGGCCACACCCAGAGGTAGCGATGCCGCCGACACGGCGGATCGGGCATGACGGCCCGCGTCACCCAGCGCTTCGGCAAGGAAATCCGACGCGCCATTGATAACCTTGGGCTGGTCGGTGAAATCGGCGGTGGAATTCACGAAACCGGTCAGCTTGATCACCTTCACCAGCCGCTCGATATCGCCCCCACAGGCGGCACGCACCTGCGCCAACAAATTGATCGCGCAGGATTTTGCCGCAGCCGCCCCTGCATCCACATCCATGCCGTCACCCAGACGGCCCTTGATCAGCCCGTCCGGCCCGCTGGAGATTTGACCGGAAACATAGAGGATATCCCCGACCTGAACAAAAGGTACATAATTGGCGGCAGGCGCCGGGGCATCGGGTAGCGTGACCCCAAGGTCGGCAAGGCGGGCGGTGATGGACATGGCGCATTCCTTTGGCAAATGGTTTGCGCGGACGCTAGCGGCGATGCGCGCAAACGAAAAGGGGGGCGTTGATTTTTACCCTAACTTTCACGAAACGCGCGGGCAAAATAATCTGCCATCGGCTTGATCAGATAGGCCATGGGTGACCGTTCCCCAGTGCGGATGAACGCCTCGACCGGCATACCGGGCAACAGAATGGTGCCTTCAGCCAGCTTGTCAATCTCACCGGGGTCAAGCGCGATTTCCGCACGGTAATAGGATTGGCCCGACGCCTCGTCTTCGATGGCATCGGCAGAGATTTGCAGGACCTGCCCGACCAGTTCCGGCGTGGTGCGTTGATCCAGTGCAGACAGGCGCAGGTTCACTGGCTGGCCGACCGCGATTTGGTCGATGTGAATGATCTGTACCCGCGCGGCGATGACCAGGGGTCGGTCTTGGGGCACGAGGTACATCAACGGTTCTGCGGCGCGCACGACCGAACGCGGGGTTTGGACCTGCATCCCATAGACGATGCCCGACACCGGAGCACGAATATCGAGGCGGTCAATCTCGGCCTGCAACGCGCGGCGCTGCTCGGCCAGCTCCAATTCACGATACCGCAGGTCGCGCAGGCGGGTGATCGCCTCTTCGCGGCCCGCCGAGCCAAGTTTCAGGACGTCGATGTCGATTTCGGTGATGCGTTCCTGCGCCTGCGCCTTGGATGCGGCGAGTTCGCCAATCTGCCCGCGCAACCGGGCCTGTTCGCGTTGCAGGGTCAACACCGCAGAGGCTTGGGTCAGCCCCCGGTCAAGCAGGGATTGCTGATTGCCCAGCTCTTCTTCAATCAGGTCCAACTGCCGCGCCAGCGCTATGTCCTGCGCAGCGATGCCGTCAATCTGAGAGCCGATCTGCAAGCGACGCTTGCTGAGTTGATCAATCTCTTGCGCCACGGACACCCGACGCGCATCGAACAGGTTGCGCTGACCATCCATCAGTTCCTGTAGATCCGGATTGATTTGCCCCACGGCAATCAACTCGTCGTCAAAGACAATCTCATCGGTCTCGTCACGTTCGGCATCAAGCCGTCCGCGACGGGCCATCAGTTCAAAAAGCTGCCCTTCGGTGATGGCCAGTTGCGACGCCAGTTGTTGGGGGTCTAGCCGCATCAGCAGATCACCCGCCGCAACACTGTCGCCCTCGTCCACGGTGATTTCGGCCACCACACCACCGGTTTCGTGCTGAACGATCTGGCGGTTGCGGTCGACTTCGATCCGCCCCGACGCGATGATGGCGCCCGCAATCTGTGTTGTCATCGCCCAGCTGCCAAAGCCACCAAACAACGTGATCAGCGCGAGAAAGCCAAGGATGACAGGCCGTTTGGCGGACCAGCGGTTTGCGGGCGCGCCGGTCATGTCACACCCCCGGCGCCCGCAGGGGCCTGCCGGATTTCGCGGTGGTTCTGCACCATGTCGGCCAACACCTGATCCTTGGGGCCAAAGGCCATGCGCACGCCGCCGTCCAGCACCAACAGCATGTCGCATTCCTGGATCGCAGCGGGCCTGTGCGCCATGATCAACACCGAACGCCCGGCGGCCTTCATCGCGCGGATCGCGTGGTTCAGCGCCTTCGAGCCGGTGTTGTCGAGATTCGAGTTCGGTTCATCCAGGACCACGATTACCGGATCATCGTAAAGCGCGCGCGCCAATCCGATGCGCTGCATCTGGCCGCCCGACAGCCGCACCTGCCCGGCGTTGATCAGCGTGTCATAACCCTGCGGCAGTTCCAGGATCATCTCGTGCGCCGCGGCCATCTTGGCGGCCGCGACGACCTTGGCATCGTCCGGATTAGGTGACAGCCGGGCGATGTTTTCCGCGATCGTGCCGTCGAATAGCTGCACGCGTTGCGGCAGGTATCCGATATGCCGGCCCAGCGTATCCGGCCCGTATTGATCCAGTGCCGCGCCATCCAGACGCACAAAACCACCCGCCGCAGGCCAGACGCCCATCAAAGTGCGCGCCAGCGTTGATTTCCCGGCACCAGATGGGCCAATGACACCTAACGCCTGCCCCGGCTCGACCGAAAAGCTGACCGATTTCAGCGCCGCCTGCTTGTCACCGGGGGCGACTACCGTCAGCCCTTTGGCGACCAGCTTAGCGCGCGGCTTGGGCAGGGTGGTGCGCACAGGCTCTATCCCAACGGCGCCCAAAAGTTCGGTTAGGTTTGCCCAACCGGTGCGTCCGCGCTGCACGATCTGCCATTGGTTCAACGCCAGCTCAACCGGGGCAAGCGCGCGCCCCAGCAGGATGGAGCCCGCGATCATGGCACCTGCCGTCATCTGGTTTTGCAACACCAGATAGGCCCCAAGCCCCAGCATTGCGGATTGCAGGAACAACCGTAGTGTCTTGGTCATCGCAGAAAAGGTGCCGCCGATATCCGTGCTGCGCAACTGCTGCTCAAGCGCCTGCCCTCGGGTCGTCTGCCAGCGCGAAAATGCCGCCTCGCGCATGCCCATCGCTTGCACCATCTCTGCTTCGACCCTGATCTGATCCGACACTGCTCCGGCCATCTGTCCGGCAACGCCGGCCTTGGCCTGACTGTCGCGCGACAAAACCTGATTGGCAAAAGTGATACCGATTAGAACGGCGGCTCCGCCCACGGCCAGCCAACCCAGCAACGGGTGAAAAAGGAATATCGCGGCGAAAAAAATCGGCGTCCAGGGCATGTCAAAGGCGGCCATGAGAACCGGCGAGGTGATCAACCGCTGCACCGCTTCAAGATCTGCAAGTCCTGCATTGGTTTTCACATCCGGGGCCACGGCGGATTTACGGACCACGGCATCAAAGACCCGGCGGTCCAAATCCGCCTGAAACCGCGCGCCGACGCGGGCCATGATCCGGCTGCGGGTGTGATCCAGTACCCCCATGACCCCGTAAAGAAACACAATCAGGATCGACAGCGCGATCAGCGTTTCCTCGGACCCCGATCCCAGCACCCGGTCATAGACTTGCAACATGTAGAGCGGACCGGTCAGCATCAGCAGATTGGCAAAAAGGCTGAACAGGCCCACGGTCCAATACAGCGCGCGGCTGCGGCTGCGCACTTGGCGCAGTTCGGCCTCTCCTCGCTTTACCAGATCATTCGGCATCAGCACCTTCAACATGCTCCCAGGCTTTCGGGAAAACCTGAACAGGCTGGCCCAACCCATAGACTAAGCCATAATTAGTTTAACAGCCAATTTCCAATTCTCGGTTCCCCGGTGAACGGCGGCCAGGCACGCGCAGTCACCAGCTGCGCGGACCTGCTATCTGTCTGATGGTCGCGGTGCCGGGGCGCCGCTGCCGCCGCCGCTACTGGTGTTGCCAAAGATGTCTCGCAGGACCTGATCAATGATATTGTCAGGTGCCCGACCTACCGGAGCCGGTGCCGAGGGTTCGGGTTCTTCGCCCAGACCGCTCCGCGGGGCCGGGGCCGCCATTGGAAGATCGGACAGCGGCACCCCCTCATGTACGCGGCTCATGGTTTCGCGCCAAATCTCGGTCGGCAGGCCGCCGCCGGTGACACCGGTCAAAGGTGTATTGTCGTCGTAGCCCATCCAGACCCCGGTCACGTAATCGGCGGAAAATCCGACAAACCACGCGTCTTTGTTGGCCGAGGTGGTGCCGGTCTTGCCCGCCAGTTGCCGCCCGCCAAACTGGGCGCGTTGGCCCGTGCCTTCGGAAATCACCTTTTCCATCATATAGACCAACTGGCGCGCGGCCTCTTCTTGGATCACCCGTTCACCGATACCGCCGCCGGTGCCCATCAACGCCTCTGTCTCACCCATGAGGCGCAGATCGATCAGACCGTAGGGCGTGACCGAAGAGCCCCCGTTTAGGATCCCCGCATAAGCGCCTGTCATTTCCAACAGTGTGCTTTCGGACGCGCCCAAGGCGAGGGCAGGACCCGCTGCCAGATCGCTTTTGATGCCAAACTGGGTTGCCACCTGACTGACCAATTCGCGGCCGACGCTTTCCGAGACCTTCACCGCTGGAATATTGAGCGAGTTTTTCAGCGCATCCGTCAGCGTTACGGTACCCTCGAACCTTTTGGTGTAGTTTTTGGGGCACCACTCGCCCGAACCGGGGATATTGAGGCAATATGGCTCATCAACGATCAGATCGTTGGGGGAATAACCCAGATCAAGCGCGGCGGCATAGACAAAGGGTTTGAACGCCGATCCGGTTTGCCGCATCGCCTGCGTGGCGCGGTTGAACGCCCCTGCCACCTTGGTCTTGCGCCCGCCGACCAGCGCCCGCACAGCGCCATCAGCGGACATCACGACAATCGCCGCCTGCGCCTCTGATCCGTCGCGCACCTTGTTGTCAAAGACCCATTTCAACCCGTCCTCGGCGGCGCGCTGCATGCGCTGATCAAGGGTCGTCTTGATGATGACGTCTTCGGTCGTGTTGCGGGTGAAAAATTCGGGGCCCGATGACATGACCCAGTCCGCGAAATAGCCACCTGCCTGCGCCTCCGCTGCTTCGGACAGTTGTGCAGGGTCTGCAATCGCTTGTTCTGCTTCAGCTTTGCTGAGGTATCCCTGATCCTGCATGAGGCGGATCACCGTCGCCGCGCGGCTTTGCGAACGGTCAAGATCATTTGTCGGTGAAAGCGTTGTCGGCGCGGTCAACAGACCGGCCAGCATCGCACCCTCGGCAGGCGAAACGGCAGACGCCGGTTTGCCAAAGAAACGCTGCGCCGCGGCTTCGGCACCAAATGCACCGCCGCCCATATAGGCGCGGTTCATGTAAATCGACAGAATATCGTCCTTGGAATACTTGACCTCCATCGCGATGGAAAAAAGTGCTTCCTTGGCCTTACGGCTGAGCGATGAACGACGGCAATCGGCCTCGTACTCGCGTTCCGTCCGGCCCGCGCTGGGGTCGAATGGTTCGCCGAGACACAGCAGTTTTGCCACCTGTTGAGTGATGGTTGAACCGCCATGCCCCTGCAACGGGCCACGGCCCTCGCTCATGTTAATGCGCACCGCCGATGCGATGCCCCTGGGGCTGACCCCGAAGTGGCGATAAAAGCGTTTGTCTTCAGTTGCGATAACCGCGTTCTTGAGGTGCTTTGAAACGGAGTCAGCAGTGACCACGCCGCCAAATTGGTCGCCCCGCCAGGCAAAGACATCGCCATCGCGGTCCAACATGGTCACGGAACCGCGCGCGCGACCGTCCAACAGGGCCTCCAGAGGGGGCAGCGTAGTGTATAGATACCCAACCGACACGGCGAGCGCGATCAGCACCAGCGCGGATATCCGCCAAGTGATCTTCCAGATCAGCCGCCAGAACCAACCCACCAACGCGGCAAGCCATCCGATAGGACCACCGCGCCGAGGCCGTTTGGCCCGCACGGCTTTGCGCCGAGTCGGTGTCGGCTTCTTTGCGGTTGTCTTGGTCGGTTTCTTGGCCGCCGCTTTACCCCTACCCGGATACCGCCGGTCCGCCACAAGTGGGCGCTTACGCTTGGATGAATCGCTCATAATTTATGCCTGCCCGGCCAGAATTTTTGCCATCCTATCCTGCCTGCGCAGGATTGTTTAGCAGTGCATTCTAGAATCGGCGGCAAATTTATGCCAATTTTTTAGGCATAATTCGCTCATCGCATAAATTTTAAGCAGTCAGGCGCACTTTTGCCGCCCAGGTATCGCCCAACGCTATCCTAAGGGTCAGGTTTTCCGGTTTGCTGCACTTGCATCATCGCAGGTCACGCCTGCCAAACAGGAAAGGGACAGTTAGGTGAAACTGATCATCGCAACGATAAAGCCGTTCAAGCTTGAAGACGTGCGCGAGGCGCTGACGACGGCGGGCGTGCGCGGGCTCATGGTCTCCGAAATCAAAGGCTTTGGCGCACAATCAGGCCACACGGAAATCTATCGTGGCGCGGAATATGTCGTGAACTTTGTGCCAAAGATCAAACTGGAACTGGTCGTCGCAGATGCGCTGGCCGACCAGATCGTCGAAGTCATCACCAAAACCGCCCACACCGGCAAGATCGGCGACGGCAAGATCTTTGTTCTCGACGTGGAACAGGCCGTGCGCGTGCGCACCGGCGAAACCGGCGAAGACGCCATCTGAACCCGCTTTAAGGAAACACACAATGACACGTATCCACACTTTACTCCTTGCCGCGGCGCTGATGGCGCTGCCGGGGCTGGCCTTTGCGCAGGAGACAGAATTTGCGACCCTTGCCGACACCACGTTCATCTTCAACACGCTGCTGTTCCTGATCGGTGGCTTTCTGGTTTTCTGGATGGCGGCCGGCTTTGCCATGCTCGAGGCGGGGTTGGTCCGGTCAAAGAACGTCACCACGCAGTTGACGAAAAATATCGCGCTCTTTGCACTGGCCGCGATCATGTACTGGCTGGTCGGCTATAACATCATGTATCCCGGCGACGGTAACTGGATCATTCAAGATGTCGTTGGCGCGATCGGCCCAAAGGACATCAAGACCGACATTGATGCCGGCGGCTATTCCAATGCTTCTGACTTCTTCTTTCAGCTCATGTTCTGTGCCACCACCGCCTCCATCGTGTCGGGTACATTGGCCGAACGGATCAAACTATGGCCCTTCCTGATCTTCGTGATCGTGCTGACCGGCTTTATCTATCCAATGGAAGCATCGTGGCAGTGGGGTACGGGTTTCTTGGCCGATATGGGCTTTAGCGATTTTGCGGGCTCGACACTGGTGCATGCCGCCGGGGGATTTGCCGCGCTGGCAGGGGCCATCGTTCTGGGGCCACGTCTGGGCAAGTACAACAAGGACGGTCGCGTTGTGCCGATGCCGGGGTCAAACCTTGCGCTGGCGACGCTGGGTACATTCATCCTGTGGCTGGGTTGGTTCGGCTTTAACGGTGCATCGCAACTGGCGATGGGCACGATTGCCGATGTCGATTCCGTGGCGCAGATCTTTGCCAATACCAATATGGCCGCTGCCGCCGGGGCTGTTGCGGCACTCATCCTCACGCAGCTCCTTTATGGCAAGGTTGACCTCACGATGGTGCTGAACGGCGCGCTGGCGGGTTTGGTATCCATCACCGCCGGACCATTGGACCCGACACTTTTCGGCGCGCTTTGGATCGGTGCTGTGGGTGGTGTGATCGTGGTCTTTGCCGTGCCGTTTCTCGACAAGCTCAAGATAGACGATGTGGTTGGCGCAATCCCGGTACACTTGATTGCTGGGTTTTGGGGCACGCTGGTTGTGCCAGTCTACACCGCTGACACATCCTTTGTGACGCAAATTATTGGTTTTGCTACCGTCGGCGCCTTTGTGTTTATCGTCAGCATGGTTGTCTGGGTTATCCTAAAGTCCACCATGGGCATCCGCGTCAGCGAAGAAAACGAAATCAACGGTTTGGACATGTCTGAACTGGGGATGGAAGCCTATCCTGAATTCTCAAACGGCTAACCCCAACCCTAAGAAGCTTAAAAGCCCGGCAACCTTGCCGGGCTTTTTGCCGCCAGTTGGCAACCGGAGCTATTTGCCTGGCGTCATCCGCTTGGGCGCGCCGCTGGCCATATCAGTCCCCATATAGGGCCGCTTGGCCTCCTTCCACGCGCCAAAACCACCACCAAGATGCGCTACTGGCTCCATTCCTGCGGCAATCGCCTGTCGCGCTACCTTTTCGGACCGGACGCCAGAACCGCAATGGAACACGATCCGCTTGCCATCTTGGGTTGGCAAAGCCTTCGCGTCAAAAAAGGCCAGCGGCATAAGCAGCGCACCTTCGATATGCTCCAGCATGTATTCCTGCGGTGTGCGCACGTCGATCAGCACAATTTCGCGCTTTTCCAGCGCGTCGGACACTTCGGCCACATCCCATGTTTCCAGGGTGGCGCCATCTGCTTGTTCTTTTTTCATCGTTCTCTCCTTCGCTGGATTTTCAAGTTCGGTAACCTCACCCTGCAGCGGGGCGCACGTTCCACTGCCAGCGCGCGCGATCATGCTCTGATGCTATCGCTCAGGGCAACGCTCCACTCCGACAGGTGTCAGAGTGGTAACGCATTCACAGCCAGGAATGTTTCAGATGCCGACGTCGATAATCGCTTTGGCAAGGATCGGCACGCTGTCGCGGTTCAGCCCGGCGATGTTCATGCGGCTGTCACCTACCATGTAGATCCCGTGCTTCTGGCGTAGTGCCTCTACCTTGTCAGGCGTCGTGCCAAGGCGCGAGAACATGCCACGGTGTTGCGCGAGGAAGCCAAAGCGATCAGACCCGGCAAGCCGTTGCAGCTCCGCGGCCAGTTGACTGCGCAGGTCCAGCATACCGTTGCGAACGTCTTCCAATTCGGCCATCCAGTCGGCCTTTAGCGCGGGGTCGTTCATGATTGTGGTCACGATCCGCGCACCGTGGTCGGGGGGAAAGCTGTAGTTCTGGCGGTTAAGAAAGGCCAATGTACCCTGGTTCAATCCCTGCGCCGCATCAGAGGCGACCATCATCAGGATACCGGTGCGTTCCCGGTAGATGCCAAAGTTCTTCGAACAACTGGCCGCGATCAGACACTCAGGCACCGCAGCGGCAACCTTGCGGGTGGCGGCAGCGTCGGCTTCGAGCCCGTCACCAAAGCCTTGATACGCGATGTCGATCATCGGCACGGCACCTGTTTCCAGCAGCACGTCAACAACGGCCTGCCATTCGGTATCGTTCAGATTGGCACCGGTCGGGTTATGGCAGCAACCGTGCAGCAGAACCACATCGCCTTTCTTGGCGGTTTTTAGGTCCGCAATCATGCCGTCGAAATCGACACCACCAGTTTCACTATCGAAATAGCGGTAATTGATGACGTCCATACCCAGATACGAAAGGATCGACAGGTGGTTGGGCCATGTTGGGTCAGAGACAAAGACACGCGCCTCGGGTCGGGCCATCTGGATCAGCTCAAACGCCTGGCGCACGGCGCCGGTGCCGCCGGGTGTGGCCGCAGCGGCGACATTGCCGCGCGGCACCGCATCGCCCAGCACCAACGAAACCATCGCATCCGCAAACGCAGGGTCGCCCGCCAATCCGGTATAGGCTTTGCTGTCTTGATCCTGCCAGATCTTCTGTTCTGCGGCCTTGACGGCGCGCATCACCGGCGTCAACCCGCTGGCATCCTTGTAGACGCCCACCCCAAGGTCGATCTTGGTCGCGCGGGGGTCGTCGCGGTACATCTGAACTAGGGCGAGGATTTTGTCAGCGGGCTGAGCCTTGAGCGTCTCGAACATGGCGAAGAAAGTCTCCGGTTTAGGGAAAAAGGAATATCAGGCGGCGCCGGTGGCAATCGGCACGGTGGGGAACATGCCCCATTCGGACCACGACCCGTCATAAAGCGACCATTTCTGGTGGCCCATCCGTTCCAACGCCAGCGCCAGAACAGCGGCAGTGATGCCAGAGCCGCAGGAGGTGATCACGGGCTTGGAAAGGTCCACGCCCGCCGCCTCGAAAATGGCGCGGGTCTGGTCGGGGGTCTTCATCGTCTTGTCGGCGTTCAGCAGGTCGGTATAGGGCACACTGCGCGCCCCGGGGATATGGCCCGCCCGCAGGCCAGGGCGCGGTTCAGGTGCATCGCCGCGAAACCGCGCCGCCGCGCGGGCGTCAACAATCTGCGGATCACCCAGTTTGGACGCATGGGCCACCTGTGTCACGTCACGCACCAGATGATTCTGGAACCGTACAGTCATGTGGCGATCGCGCGGGATCGGGGGCATGTCTTCTACCGGGTGACCTTCGGCTTGCCATTTCGGCAATCCACCGTCCAGCACCGCCACGTTTTCCTGCCCCATCAGCCGGAACAGCCACCAGACGCGCGCGGCAGACATCAAACCCGCCCCGTCATAGACCACCACCTGATGCCCGTCGCCCACGCCCATAGCCCGCAGGCGCGACATGAATTTTTCAACCGGCGGCGCCATATGCGGCAGATCAGACCGCGCATCAGAGATATCATCAATGTCAAAGAACCGCGCGCCAGGGATATGATGGGCGGCGTATTCGGCCTTGGGATCGCGGCCCGCATCGGGCAAATACCACGACCCATCCAGAACCCGCAGATCGGGGTCCTTTAGGTGTTTCGCCAACCAGTCAGTTGAAACCAATGTCTTGGGATCGTCGGCCATTGGGGCCTCCTTCGTCGCGCGCTTTGTTCCTGACTATAACCGCCGCGTCACACTGGCAAGGGCAGCGGCACCGGCAAGCCGTCAATCCTGCGCAAAGGGGTCAGTCTGACGCAGACTGGGGCGGTGCGCGGTCTGCGCCCACCAAGATGCAAGTGCGGGATACCCCGCCAGCGCCAGCGCCGCCGCCCCCTGGGGGGCCATCGTGAAGTAAGCAATCATCGGCGCAAGCTGCAGATCGGCCAGCGAAAAGGCGCCCGATGCCAGTTGCAGACCTTCGGCGGCGATTGCGTCAAGCGCGCGCAGTGCCGGCACGGAGTGCGCCAAACCATCGGTGATCTTTGCCGCCTCCACATCCAGACCATGTTGCGCACGATAGACCGCGTGCGAAAACACCTGCCGCACCATCGGTACATAGACATAGGCATCGACGATCCCGATGACCTGCGCCATGCGGGCGGCGGCATGCGGCGCTTGGGGTATCAGTGAAGGATTGGCGCTGAGCGTGTCGAGATAACGCAAGATGGCCGCTGTTTCGCTCAGCGTAAAATCGTCATGACGCAGCACAGGCACCCGGCCAAACGGGGTGGCGGCCGCCAGCAAGGGATCAGGCGTATCGGCAAAAGGGTTCACTTCGATATACTCGGCGGTCAGACCCATCTCGATCAGCGCCATGCGCACAGCGCGCGTATAAACACTGTCGCGGAAACCGATTAGCGTCAGCTGCTCAGCCATGATCTTTCAACAGGCGCGCCTTTTGCCGTGACCAGTCACGCTTGGCCGCTGTTTCGCGTTTGTCGTGGTTCTTTTTACCCTTGGCGATGCCCAGCTTGATCTTGGCCATGCCACGATGGTTGAAATACATCACCAACGGCACCAGCGTCATCCCTTTGCGCTGCGTCGAGTTCCACAGGTCCGCCATCTGCTTGCGCGACACCAGCAGCTTGCGCCGACGCCTTTCGTCATGCTGAAACGTCTTGGCCTGCGCATAGGGGGCGACATAGGAATTGACCAGCCAAAGCTCGCCCTCCTCGACCGCAGCATAGCTTTCGGCGATGTTGGCCCCGCCCATACGCAGGGATTTTACCTCGGACCCTTCAAGGATGATGCCACATTCAATGTCATCTTCGATCGCGTAATCAAACCGCGCGCGGCGGTTTTCAGCGATCACCTTGTAGTTCGGATCGGATTTTGTGTTCGACTTGACCTGTGACATGCCACTGGATGTAGAGCGCACCCCGCCCCGGCGCAAGATGGCCGCGTGCTATTCCCCACAAGCCGCCGTTGACAGACAGCCCGCCAACCGCTTTGATTTCCCACAAAGCAGGAGGGATACGCGGTGGCTGGTACATGGGTGCAGCAGATTGTCTGGAGCAAACCTCACAGCATCTATCAACTGACCGCCACACATGGGGCCCGCGCCGATGTTCCGCGCGTGCCGGGCTACTATGCCTTTGTCGAAGGGGCGCGCGCGCCGAACGTGGATCACTGCCTCTATATCGGCATCGCGGCTGGAAAGGGCGGGCTGTATCAGCGGCTGGGATCATACCTGCGCACCTCTGTGACAGAACATAAGGCTGCTGGCATGAAGCATGAGGGCAAGCTGCGGCTGTCGTTTGCCCGGATCAAGGGCATCGAGGGCACGGGGGCCGCCACCAAGAACACCGCATCGAACGATCGCTTTGTCCACGTCTGCTGGGCCCCTTCGCCAATCGACGTGACCGACAGCGGCGGGCGCGAGATGGCCTATCTTCTGGAGCGCGCGCTGATCGACTACTATCGACCCCTGTACAACACCGCCGCCTGGGACCGCGACATGGACTTCGATCTGGAAGACACGGCATTCTGATCAGGTTGCACCCCAATCCGTTAACCACATTGTTGCCTTAATCAGAACACAGTTTTTCAACCCTGAAGCGTGCGTGACGCCCGGCCGTACCCTATGCTGCACAAAGCGCCCGCGAGTCGCTCAGCAGCATAAAGGCCGATATCATGCGCATCCTAGCCGCCAAACTAAGCATTTTGTTGTTGATGATCAGTGCCTTGTGCGCAAACGCCAAGGAACCGATCCAGGTTCTGGTGATGGGCGACAGCTTCATGACGTCCAATGGCAGCGATGATCTGGCCGTGCCGGACTTGATCGAGCGTCACCTTGGGGCGCAGGTGCAGTCACGGGCGGCCACAGGTGCGCGTTTTGTTTACAAGTTGCCGATCACAGGTGCGTTGGGGCTGAACATATCCAAACAATACCGCCCCGGTCGCTGGGATTGGGTCGTGATGAATGGCGGCGGCAATGACCTGTGGCTGGGCTGTGGCTGTACCCGCTGCAAGGATCGTCTGAACCGGCTGATTTCCCCAGATGGCACGCGCGGCTATATCCCCGCGCTGGTGGCACGGGCGCGCCGTTCGGGGGCGCAGGTGCTTTATGTTGGCTATCTGCGCAGCCCGGGTGTGGGGTCACCGATCGAACACTGCCGCGCCGCCGGTGATGCGCTGGAAGCCCGCGTTGCCGTGATGGCGAAACGCGATGGCGGTGTCAGCTTTGTCTCGCTTGCCGACATGGTACCGCATGGGGACAGATCGTTTCACGCAGGCGACATGATCCATCCGTCGGCCAAGGGCAGCCAAGCGGCGACCACGCGCATCGTCGAGGCGATGATGGCCGTGCAGTAACGGCTAGGGAAACGCCCTGCCGTTACGCGGTGATCGGAAAGACGCAGGCGCGCGCGCGCCGGGTTAATCACCCAGCTTGGCGTGAACTTCACCCAGATCAATTTCGCCAACGGGCATCTTGTTGCCCGGATTGTCGAAATCATATTTGAACAGCTCAAAGTCACGCTTGTAGATTTCGCGCACGAGATGCATCGACAGATCGTCAAAGTAATCTTCGACCGGGTGCAGGCGTTTGGGGCCGTGGCCCTCGCTTTCGTTAAAGCGGGGAATCTCGGCCAGTTTTACTGCATGAGGTGTCTCAATCGCATCCAGAACATCCTGCATCCCATCGTTGAAGCTTTCGGTCCAGACGATTTTATCATAGGTGCCGCCGTTCACGATGAAGGTGCTGACATGGCCTGACATGGCCGACCAGTGGATGTCAGGGTCCATAGGCCGACGCCACCGGATTGTATCACGGGCGAACAACAGGAAACGGCGAAAGCTGGCAATCTGGTCAAAGTCCTGCTTGCCGTCTTCCCCGCCCACCTCGATCCCGTATTTCTGGATCAACAGCGGCACAAGGTTGCCGCGATAGCGTTTGCCATTGCGCTGGATGCCGCAGATTTTGTCAAAGAACGACGACAGGATGCGCGTGTAGGGGTTGCGCACGCAGGTAAAGGCATATGATTGGTGCCCGGTTACGTTCCGGGTAATCGGCTCTTGGGAGGGCTCCAGCGCCCACTTGTGCATCCCGGACTGCGCATCGTGAATGTCGCCGTCGAAAAACGTGCCGTGGTCTGAGTAAAACATGATCTGACCGATAGTCGAACAGGCGCATTTGGGCACCACACGGTACACCACGCTTTCGCTCTCTGTCATCCACGTACCGGGAAAACCCATGCTGATCTGCCTCCTGCTGACCCTGACTGTTTTTGGCAACAGTTTGGCGTTGCCTTAAAAAAGCAAATTTATGCTGTTTATTCAATCAGTCTTCACCATTATCTAGGTAAACAATCAATCGCAAAGAGGTGGATCGTTTCCCCGTATGGCCAAGATTGCCTATATCCTGCTGTGTCACAAAGACCCAGCCGCCATTATCAGGCAGGCAGAGCGGCTGACGGCGGTGGGCGATTACATGGCCATTCACTTTGATGCCTCCGCCGATCCTGCCGCGTTTCAACTGATTTCAGAAACTCTTGCCGATAATCCGAATGTGACATTCGCACGCAAACGCATCAAATGCGGCTGGGGCGAATGGTCGCTCGTGCGGGCAACGTTGTACGCAGTGGAATCCGCGATCGAAGCGTTTCCCCGCGCCACGCATTTTTACATGCTGTCGGGCGATTGCATGGCCATCAAATCGGCGGAATACACGCACCAGTTTCTAGACGACAACGATGCAGACTTTATCGAAAGCTATGATTACTTCGAAAGCGACTGGATCAAGACCGGTTGGAAAGAAGAACGGCTGATCTATCGCCACTGGTTCAACGAACGCGTTCAGCGCAAACGTTTCTACGGCATGTTCCAACTGCAAAAGCGCCTCGGGCTGACACGCGAAATACCTGCTGACCTGCAAATCCAGATTGGCAGCCAATGGTGGTGCCTGCGCCGCCGCACGATCGAATGGCTGCTGGATTTCGTGAAAAAGCGCCGCGATGTGGTGCGGTTCTTCCGCACGACATGGATACCCGACGAAACCTTCTTTCAAACTCTCGTGCGCCACTTGGTGCCAGAGGAAGAAATCCGCACCCGCACGCTGACCTTCCTGATGTTCACCGATTACGGAATGCCGGTGAATTTCTACAACGACCACTATGATCTTTTGCTGGGTCAGGATTATCTCTTTGCCCGCAAGATCAGCCCGGATGCCCAGGATCTCAAGCGTCGGCTGGGCCTGCTATATGCCGCACAAGGCGTGCAATTCCAGATCAGCAACGAAGGGCGCAGCCTGTTCAAGTTCCTGTCGGGTCGGGGCCGGATCGGACGGCGGTTTGCCACGCGGTTCTGGGAAACGGAATCCACGTTGGGCCGCGAGCGCGAGTTGCTGATCGTCATCTGCAAAAAATGGCACGTCGCCAAGCGGGTGCTGGAACGGATCAGGCAGGTCACCAACGTGCCTGCCATCGAATATCTGTTCAACGAGGAAGACACGCCGCTGCCCGATCTCGGCGGCATCCAAAACACGCTCGAGAAACGCACCCGCCACCGCCGGGCGCTGATGCGGATGCTGTTTGACTATTACGAGACCGATAGGCTGATCGTCTGCATGGACCCCGGCAACCTTGACCTGCTGGAAGACTTTGCCTCTGACCGCTCTGTCACCCGTATGCTGGAGATTGAATGTCAGTTTTCCGATGATTACCTGACCGGCCACGCCACGCGCGTCGGCCTTGCCGGTGAACAGACATCATACGACACGCTGGAACGGCTCTTGCCCACCATTCGCAATGATATGGTGCACGAAAGCGACCGCATCCGCGACGCGCAATTTGAAAACCACCACCGACTACGCGAATCCGCCGACGAGGCGACCAACGCTGCCGCGCTCAGCCAATTCCTGATGATCCCGGAAGACAAAGCCCGCGAGATCGCGGTCACGGACCATCTATTTGCGGATTAAGAATTAGCCCGTCAGCCCTGAACAAGGGCTGGCGCTGGCCTTACTTTTTTGTTCGCCAAGTGTCCAACCAGCGCGACACGCGGCCCCGGCGATCGGCGAAATCATCCTCAATCGCCTCTAGCGTCGGGTCGATGCGCGCCATGCGGAAACGCCGCCAGCGCACCCAGATCGCATAAACAATCGCAAAGAACAGCGTCAGGATAAAGATGTTCAGGAACGGTATCCCCTTGGACGCGTCTGGACCATCGACCGCCCGGACCGAGATGGCATTGGGGAAGATCGTCATGAACTCGTTGCGCCAGCCATAGTGCTTGAGCGCATAATATTGCGGCGCGCCGGTCGTGCTCTTGGCGTCCGCCGCTTCGGCCTGCAGGTTCGACGTGTCAAACTTGAAATAAGGCGGCCAGCCCCAGCCCGTGTCCTCGTTGCGATAGACCATGACATCGCCCTTCGCCCGACGTGTCTGGATGAAAAAAACATCGCGGTTTATCGCCGTGCCATCAGTGCCAACGTCCGCCGCCGCCCAAAAGATCGAATTTTCACCGAAGTCCATCCGCTTTTCATAGGTGTCCGTCACGCGCACGATGTCGACCTGCGGCAAGGTATAATGGAAAAACGCACCCACCAGCAGCCACACCGTGACCCAGAACACCCATTTAACAATCGCCATATCGAGGCCCTTTCAGGAAAAATTCGTGAGGTAGATGACCACCCCGATCAGCACCACCGGCACCACATAGACGCCCAGGATCAGCTTGCGCCGGATCGAGCCGTCGTATTTCTCTAGCCCGCGCTGCACAAATGTATCGCGGTCCACCTTGCGCGGCCCGGCGTCCCACTTCTGCCGCAGCTTTCCCTTGCGCACCGACCGCGAATAGAACGACAGGCAGACATAAATCACCGTCAAAACAACAAAGCCCATGACGATCAGGCGCAGCAGTGCAAGCATCCTATCTCCCCCTTACCGCGCCCCATGGACCGACCCGCGCAATCAGATCGTCCACCGGCGCAGGCTTTTGCGCCACCGGCTCTTCCATCGCCGCATCATGCCCGAACAGGGCCGCCCGCGCACCTGCCTTATCCACCTGATACTCGGCGGCAAGGAATTCAGCAACATAAGCGCGTTTGTTGTCGGGCCAGCCCGCGTAGGTGCGATAGAACAACTCCTTGTGACAGATAAACATCTGCCGCGCGTCCTTGGGGGCCAGTTCGGCCAGCAACATGTTCACCAGCGCCGCATCCTTGGTCCGCGCCGCGCGCAGCGTATAGAAATACGCCGGGTGATCAGACGTAATCCGCGGCCAGGCCCCACCGTTTTCCGCCCAGTTCACCAAGGCACCAAGCGTATGAAATTCCTCAGGCAATTTATCATGATGCTGCCGCGCCAACCGGCGCATATCGGCGCGGGTGCAATTTGTCAGGTCGATACCCTGATCGGCCACCGCATCGACCAGAATGAAATCCATCTTTTGCCGCAGGATCGCCGCCGAATTGATCCCCCGTGCCTCGATGATGGTTTCGGTGAGGCCGTTGAGTTCAAAGAATTTGGCGATCTGATTGCGCTGCGTCGCGTCGAACACATGCTTGATCGGCAGATCGTGCAGCCCCGCCTTGCCGCCGGGTGCAATCACCGCCGGATGCTCAAGATCCTGAAACAGATAAAGCCCGCCAAAATGCGCCGTCCAGAAATTGCGCTGATCAAACGACATCTGTTTCAACGTCACCGGGTTGCGCACCACATCGCCCGTCTTGCCCGCCAGCGTGATCATGTCAGCGATCAACACATCGTCAAACCAGCCATCCGGCTCGGTCTTGAACCGTTCCACCAGATCACCCAGCTTACCCGCATCGCGCACCGTGCCTGCCGTGGTATCGGCGTCGATGGTAATACGCCGAATGTCGAACAGCCGTCGGGGCGATGCGACATCATAAACCGAATTCACCAACTCCCCCGCCACCGCATCACGGGCGGTGAGGGCAAACAACTGCGCCTCGTTTTCCGCAATAAACTGTTGCAAAATCCCCCGCGAGGTTGAGAATTTCATATGCAGCAACGGGCAATGCCGCTGTTCCATGCTGAGCAGGATAAACTGCCGGTTCACACCTGCGTGGTTGAGGTAAAGCGGGTCGTTTAATTCATCGCCGATTTCGGGGGAAAAGCCGGAGATATCGACGTGGAAATCGGTCAGCTCGGTGCGCTTGCCGGTGAGGTGATGCAGCGCACGGTTATAGCGATCGACCAGCGCGGGGGAAGCGACATGGAACAGGTTGCCGAACATGAGGCCGTGGCGGATGAGGCCTTTCATGGGGTATTTCCAACCTGCGCCTGCATTCTGTCCTTAAGTTCATCTATCGCAATAGGGGGTCGTTTCTTATGCAACATCGCATGGCAGTTGGGGCAAACAGGCCGCAAATCTGCGATAGGATCAACTTGGTAAGAGGATTTTCGCGATGAGACTTCAACCAAATGATGGACGTGGATGAAGCCATTAGAAATATCGCCGTATATCTGGTCAAAATCGAATTTGCAGACTACACACGCAGCGCCATAATGTTCCAAACACTTCTTTCTGGCATTCGGGTTGCGTTCATATGCCGTCTGAATGACCTCAAATGCTCGGCCTTCTTCAAACTTCATATTATCGCTAAAAGCGGAGACTGATTTCACCGCCTTTCCTAGATCAACAGCATAAAAGTCTTGACCTCTTTCGATAAGCTGTTTTTCGTTCAACTCGCGGTCAAAGCCTCTAATCCTTGGAACCCCGCTCTCAGTCCCCGAAACAGCGTGTTGGTGAAACGTATAAAGTCTATAGCCTTCCTCTAGAATATGCTCGATATGTCGTAGAGAAGGGCCATAGCTCGCAGTTCTTCGATTATTAGCATCTCTCCTCCAACCTCTTGAAAAAATCAACTGATCGCCATCGGTTTCCTCGTGGGACCATGCGCCGAAAACTATTAGTTTTTCATCCTGATTTATGTATGACCAAGCGTTCCGTGGATTATGCGGAATGGCACCCAACTCTTCTTTGACAAACTTAGCTCGACTCACCCCTCACCCTCCAAATACCGCTTCTTCGCCGCCTCCATCCGCTGCATCTCCCGCACCGCGTTCTCAATCGCCACCTCGTCCGACTTATCGGCATACCTAAACTCACTATCCGCGTAGCGGTTGATCTCCTGTATCACCATTTCCACCGTGATCGGCTGCCGCATGTCGTTGATCATCGCCAGCTTCTCGTCATACCCTTTGAACAGGAACAAATCCGGCTCGGCAATCCATTCGTCCGGCAGTTCAAAATCCATCGCCCGCACCTTCACCGCGTCGGTGATGTTCTTGATCGCCCGGCCCGTAAACCGCGGATCGGCCTCTTGGATCGCCTTCAGATAGGTCCCCAGCTTCGCTATCGTGTCCAGCGCCCCGATCTTGGCCGACACCTGTTCGTACACCCGCAGCAGACCGTCCTCATGTGGGCGCGAATGCCCCTCAAAACTCGCCGCGACGGCGCGTTTGATTTCCTGCGCGGCAAATGCTTCGTGATCGCCCAGCGGGATGTCGTGGTTTTTGCCCATCAGCAGGTTCAGGATGTCGATGTAATCCTCCCGCGTTTGCGGGCCGTCGACCAAAAACCGCGCCCCGGCCCGTTGGCGCAGGGCGTCGTCGACGTTTTCGGGATAGTTGGAAAACATCCCGAACGTGCAATTCCCGCGCACCACGGTATTGGCGCCGGCAAAGCTCTCCATCAGCACCGCCGTAATCTCCAACTGCCCTGCACTCGACTGCCTGTCGCCACGCTTGCCCGCCAGTTGATCAATGTCGTCGATGGTGCCAAAGCCGATCACCGACGGGTCGATGATATTGTTGATAAACGCTTTGGCGTTCTGGCCCGATTTGCCCTGATAGCTGTCGATGTTATCGGTGCTGAGGTTCTGATAGCGAAACGGATAACCCGCGTTGGTGCAATATTCAGACACCAGCCCCGCCATCATCTGGATCAGCGTGGTTTTACCGGTGCCGGGCGCGCCATCGCCCATGAAGGTAAAGATGAAACCGCCCAATTCGGCAAAGGGATTAAGGCGGCGGTCAAAATCATAGGCCATCAGCATTTTGGACAGTTTCATCGCCTGATATTTCGCGATGTGGTTGCCAACAACTTCGTTTGGTTTCTTGAACGTCATCGTAAGAGTGGTCGATTTCGCCTTGGACGCAGGCGAAAACCCGGCGCTGGTGAAATCATCCGCCTCGACACGCCACGTGGCGGATTTGAACGCCTCCAGCCTGGGGGTCGTCTGGGCGCGCAGGGCGACTTTTTCCATCAGCGTCTCGGCAAATGCGGCAACTGTGGCGACCAACCGGGCATCGTCACTGGCATGGGCCGCAATATCCTGATCCAACTCCCACAACGCGCCGTGCAGGGCGGTCTGGCCATTGTCGGTCAACACCTCGTCGACATCGCCAACCTCCACGGCGACCTCGGGCAGATGCGACGACAGCAAATAGGCGGTCGCATTTCCAAACACATATAGCGTCACCAACGCATCGGCGGCCAGCAGTTCGCTGAATTCAGCCCTGCGTGCGGCGGGCAAAGACCCCTCAAGATTGGCGCGTTTCAAATCGCCCAATCCCGAATGTTCAGCCGCGTTTTCGGCCACAGCCAGCGCAATCGCGATGGCCCGGCGCAGGGCGTGCAGCACGGTGGATTGCAGCGGCGTCATCAGCGCGTCATCATCGGTCCCATCAACGCGCGCCATCAACTGCACCGCCCCGGCGGGCGTGCGTCGCTGCGTCACCAGCCCCGGCGTGGTGCTGCGAAACCGCCGCCGCGTGCCGATGCCGGATGAGCGTTCGGCCTGCGCCACGTCGGCCGTCTTGGCGATACGCGGCGCGTGGTCGAACCCTTCTATCAACGACTGCGCAACACCCAGATGTTTGGCGATATCTTCCTCACGAAGTTCCATAGCGTCTGATGTCTGGCTCATCTTTTCCGTCCCTCATTCGCTTCGCCAAATAAAGTCTCGCCGAAGGCACAAAAGTTAATACTGCAACACCCGGCCCTGCGGGCTGACAACGAATTTACGCACCGACCCAAAACCGGGCGGATTTTTCTCTTCGAGTACCTGATAGGGCCGCTGTGGCAGGATGATGCTGCGTTCGGTGCTGGTGGCCCCCAGATCGGCGTTTTGAATGCCAAAGGGGTCTAGCGCAAAAACCTCGCGCTCCACCGTCGAAAACCAGCCCGACTTTTCCTCGATCACCCGGTCACTGATCAATTCCTCTTCGGTCCAGACCAGCGCCCAGTCTTGGCCTTCGGGTGCCCGCGCCTCGGCCAGCACTTCGCGCAGCGGCCCGGCTTGGCGGGTGTATTGATGGCTGTACATCGGCCCCAGATGAAACCGGCGCAGGCGTTTGGGGTGCAGATCGTCAAAATCCTGATCAAACCCACGCGCGATGGTGACCAATTTCAACCCGCCCAGCGCCTGCGCGCTCAGATGCGCCTGCACATTTGGCCAGCGGCGTTCGTCCTTGGGCAGGGCGATGCGGCCGGTATCCTCCAACTCCATCAGATAGATCACCGGCAGGTTGACCTGACTGTCGTAGGTCGCCCAATGCAGCCGGAAGGTGCGCCGCCCATCAGGGGCATTGCCGATCCATTCGGCCTGCGGATCATTGCGCACCCAAAACAGATCGCCGCGCGCCAATTCTTCGTAATATAGCCGCTGTGACAGGGCGAATTGCAGTTTGGTGGGGATTTGCCGGTCACCCAGAATGGTTTGCACCATCTGATCTTTTAGCCGCTCGGCCGACGGCATGTTTTCCAGATGCGTCGCCGCCTGTTGCGCGTCATTGGCCATGGTCATAATTTCTTCGGCCACCGGAAACCCGCTGTCGCGCTCGTCCATCGTCAGCGCGCCAAAAAAACGCCCGGTCTCGCGGCCCACCATGAGGTACTTGAGGGACAGCGCACGGAACGTATGGGTCAGCTTGGCCGCATATCGGGTGAGGATTTTCACCTCATCGGGGTTTAGTTTTCGCTCCGCCTCCATCACACCGGCCACATGCAGCATATGCTGCATGATGCCCTCAAACTTGCGAAAATAGCGGCGGCTGGCGAAGGTGTCGGTCAGGCCGATGTGGTCTGTGGCGGGGTCAGTCACGATGTGCCCAAATTTCCAGCAATTTGAGTGGCGCGGCGAGCAGAAGAAGCGCGCTCCCAAGACTTATCAATGGCAAGAACACCTGTTGCTGCACCCTCCCAGCGATGCTCCCGAAATTCTGAAGCCACGCCACTGGTAAATGCGCAGCGGATGCACACAGCGATAGAAACAGAACGGTAAAAATCAGGCCCAAACCCGTCCAATATAGCAGCTTTCGCATGTACACGGCTCACGCCCCATACTGATTGCTGTCATGCTTTTCGATGATCGCCGCAAACCGCCGGGCAAAGCGTTCATCCGCCTTGGCTTTGGCCTCCAGCACTTCACGGGCAAACACCATGTGGTCCTCGTGCTTCTCCATCATCTCGGCCATCCGCGCGTTGGTCGCGGCCCCGATCCCGGCCATCGCGCTCTGCGCCTCTTGGTCGGTTTTCACGCCAATCTCGTTGATCCGGTGCGCCACATCCTGCTGCTGCGCCGTCTTCAACGATTTCGTCAGCGCGTCATAGAGCACCACACGCTGCTTGGTATCTGTCTGCAATTTGTTGATCAGCACCATCTGCGTCGCCGCCTGGTTTTGCAGGGAATCGATCCAGGTTTTGCCCTTTTCAATATACCGCTCCAGCGTTTGCGACTTCGCCAGCTTGACCTGTTCTTCCTGCACCAGCGCGTTGTACTTGCTGTTGGCATCGGCCAGTTGGGTCTCCAGCTTGGTGCGCTTGGCCGCGTCGGCTTCTGACGCAATTGCGTTTTCCAGCTTGATGATCGTCGGGTCCATGCCGCCAATCTCAGTGCGGATCGCCTCCAACTCACCCACCGTCATCTCACGCTCATCCAGCGTTTCGGTCAGGTTGGTTTCGACCTTGATTTTCTGTTCTTCCAACATCGCCAACTGCCCTTCTAGCAGTTGCACGATCACGTCGGACTTGCTGATCAGGTCCTGCAATTTATCGTCGATAGAGGCAGAGCGCACCCGCTCCTGGCGCATACTGTCTGCCTTGCCACGCGAAAAGATACCGATAAAGGTTTCCATACTGGTCTTGTTGCGCATCTCGTCGAAATCGCGGCTGAACCCGGCGGTGATATCGTCCAGACCCATGATCAACTCGGCGATATTGGCATTCATGATGTCCGTATGGGCATGCACATCCTCAAGCGACGCATTCTCGATGTCGATCATCGCGTCATCGCCAGTCTTGAGCTTGGCGCGCGCGGTTTCGATCCGACCTGTCAACTCGGCGATCTTGCTTTGCGCCTCCGCGACCTGTGTCTGAGATTCCTTAACCTGTGCATCTAAACTGGCCATCAAACGCTCCTGTCCATCAATATGTTAAAGTGAATATAGGCAATGTTACGATGATTTACATCGGGTATTCTTCAAAATTTTGCCAAGTGTCGCAAATGCCGTGGTTTTTGGAAAGGGTGAAGGTTGCACGCTACTGTCGTGGCTCGATCCCCACGCGGCGGGCGGTGACCAGCAGTGCGCAAAAACATGCCCCGCCGATCAACACAGACCACGTCAGCGCCTGCTGAATACTGCCAAATCCCATCGCATCCCCACCCGGCAACTGCCGCGATACAATCAACAAACTGCCCGCCAGCAAAACCCTTCCACCCAGACTTTGGACCGACAGAAAAGTGGCCCGCCCGGCATCGCTAAGCAGCGGCTGCATACGCGCAATAATAAAGGGGCGGGCGAATGAATTTGGCACCATGCGCATAAACAGCACGGCGATGGCCAGCAGCGACTGTGTTGCAGCAAGCACCGCGATCAGTGCGATCTGCATACCAAATGCCAGCAGCAATATCCGCGCCAACCCCAAGCGTCGGCGCAGGGCGAGCGCGATCAGCGAGGCACCAACTGAAACGATCATCATGATGGCCGACACTGTACCGCTGACCAGCGGCGCCTCGTCCTGCCAGCCGACGGTTTCCAGTGCCGCCGCGATAAAGGGCTGACCAAAGATAAAAGGCAGGTGGCTGAACGCGTACATCAGCAGGCTCAGCGCAAACAGCCACGCCAGCACGGGACGGCGCAAAGCCGCACGCATCAGCGCACCGTGTTCTGCCAGCGAAATATGCGGGCTCTGCTGGTCGGCGCGCGGCGGTTCGGTGAAACGCCACGCGATGCCACATGCAACCCCCAGCGCAACCGCGCCACCAGCAAAGGCGATGGCATAGCTGTATTGCGCCACGATCCCACCCGTAAATGCCGACAGGGCAAGCGCGATCAGTGAGAACCGCCAGTTTCGGGTTTCCTGCGCTTCGATCTCTTCAGCCCGGCCAGCCACCGCCAGGGATTCGTATAAAAACGCGCTGTCGGTGCCAGAGACAAGGGCAGCACTTGCCCCCAGCAATATCTGCGCCACGGCAAAGACGGCAAAACCATCCCCGAGCGCCAGCAACGACGCCCCGGCCGCCCCGGCCAACGTCGCAGCGATCAGGGTCAGTCTGCGCCCCAACCTGTCGGACATATAGCCCGACGGCACCTCCAGCACGGTGGTGCCAACATCGTAGATCGCATAAAGCAGCACCGCTTCGGCAGCAGACAGTCGGCTTTGGAAAAACAGAAACCAGATGGCCTGCCAGAACAACAGGTTCAGACAGAATCGGAACCAAGGATAGAGCCGGATGTTACGGCCCATCAAATCTGCAAATTTGGGGTCGGTCATGGTCAATTTACTGCCCGATCATACATGCGTGCGCCGCCTTTATTTGCTTTTTAGGTCATGAACGGGTGAATGGCGCAATGTTGTCAACAATTTGTCCAAAATTGCCCCAATTACCCCGCCATTGCTGGCGCTCAAATCAGGCCAGTTTCGGGTGCGCGCGATGCCTACTACCTTCAATGTGATCAGCTTGGGCACATTTGCCAGTATTGACCCTACAGAGGGCAATACGATCGCGGAAAACGCCAGTTCGCTGGTCGGGCGGACGATGGGCACCGTGCACGACCCCCTGTGGGAACAGGTACAGCAGTTTTCGCCCGGCACGGGGGGTTTCGGCGGCGGCACCAGCACAGCCTATGATCAGAACAACAACCTGGCCAATGAACGGTTTCGCATCAACGGCGGGCCAAACCAGACCTTTGATGCCAGCGCGATCTACAACGCGACGATCACCTATACCAATGGCACCACGGCCGATATCACCGCTGTAATATTTCAAGACACCGCCGGAAACACCTACCTCGCCCCCGAGTTTTCCAACAATTCGGACCAAACCGCGCTGCAGGCCGGACCTATCCGTTCGCTGCGGCTCAACTCACTTGAGGGCAACAACTATTCGGGCCTGACGGGCGACCGCCAAGCCACCAATTTTGCGGTTTGCTTCGCCGCGGGCACTATGATCGAAACCCCCGATGGTGCGCGCGCCGTGGAAACGCTCTCGGCGGGCGACAGCGTGATCACCCTCGACCACGGCGTTCAGACGATCCGCTGGATCGGCGGACGGACGGTGCCGGCAATCGGCCCGATGCAGCCGGTGCACATTGCGGCGGGGGCATTGGGTCACGGCCTGCCGACCCACAGGCTGACCGTATCGCGGCAGCATCGGATCATGCTGCGCAATTCCATCGCTGAAAAGATGACTGGACGGGCCGAAATTCTGATCGCAGCGCGCAAGCTGACTGCCCTGCCGGGCGTAGAAGACGCCACCGACATGGGTTTTGTCACCTACTGGCATTTTCTGTGTGACACCCATGAAATCGTCTATGCCAACGGGGTGCCTGCCGAAACCCTGTACCTGGGCACCGAAACGCGCAAACGCCTGCCCAGGGCGGCGCTTGAGGAAATCGCGGCGCTGTTTCCCGCGCTAATGGCCCAGGCAGACGCTTGGGTCACCGCACGGCCCCTGTTAAAACACGCGCAACAAAACCGCCTGATGGACCGGCTTCGGCGCAACGGCAAACCCGCGTTGGCCTAGGCCTGCGCCTCGGCTCAACTGCCCAGCAACGCCTTGGTCATGTCGCTGTCAGGCTCTGCCAGCGGGTCTATCACATCAAAGTGATGCTGCCCCTCGGCCACCACCTGGCGTGCGCCCCAGGTACGGGCGAATTTCTCGGCCTGTTCCAGAAATGCCGGGCGCTCATTCGCCCCAACCCACACCGTGACGTCGACCCCATGCGGCGGGCTCATGTTGATCGGGCTTTCGGCTTCGGCTTCGGCCTCATCGATCCGCAATATTTCGTTCATTTCAGTCTGCATCAACGGCGCCAAATCGGCCACAGGAGAGATTGACACGATGCGCGTCACGCGCCCGCGCACCTCGCCGGGCAACAGCAGTGGGTCCATCATCCGCGCCACCAGATGCCCCCCGGCGGAATGACCGGCCAGAACAATTGTTCCCTGTGTGCGGTTTGCCACTTCGGTCAACGCCGCCGCGATCTGCATGGAAATGTCGGAAATACGCACATCGGGGCACAGGTCATACGATGGCATCGCCACCGCCCAGCCACGGCTCAGCGGCCCAGCGGCCAAATGCGACCAATAGCTTTTGTCGAAGGCCTTCCAATAGCCGCCATGTACAAAAACGACTGTGCCGCGCGAAACGCCCTCCGGCTGAAAGAAATCAAACAGCTGCCGGTCAGACGGACCATAGCGCACACCGATCTGCGCGCGCGCGCCCAATCCATCGCGGAACGCGGCCGCCTCTTGCTGCCAACGGGGCGGAAAACTGTCTGCCTCTTCGATATAGGCGGCGTTGGCATAGGCATCATCAAGCTTCATCTAAGGTCTCCCAACCGGGTTTCGTCGCAAAGTGGAACTGGACAATCATACCCGTTGTTGCTTTGGGTGCCATAGACAATAGCGGAGAGACCCAATGACCGATGCTAAAACTGATCTGAAATCCATGCTCAAAGACCCCAGCCTGCTGGAAACCCGCGCCTATATCGGCGGTGAATGGGTAGATGGCGACGATGGCACCTTTGACGTAATCAATCCGGCACGTGGCGATGTCATCGCCAAGGTCGCCAACCTGTCGCGCGCCCAAGTCGCCGGAGCCATCGCACAGGCCGAAGCCGCCCAGAAAGAATGGGCCAAATGGACCGGCAAGGAACGCGCTGCCGTCATGCGCAAATGGTTTGACCTGATGATGGAAAATCAGGCCGATCTGGGTGCGATCCTGACCGCCGAACAGGGCAAACCCCTCGCCGAAGCCAAGGGCGAAGTGGCCTACGGCGCGTCCTTTATTGAATTCTTTGGCGAACAAGCCAAACGCATCTACGGCGAAACCATTCCCGGCCACCAGCGTGACAAACGCATCACCGTGATCAAACAGCCCATCGGTGTCGCGGCGTCGATCACACCGTGGAACTTTCCCAACGCGATGATCACCCGCAAGGCCGCACCGGCACTGGCTGCTGGCTGCGCCTTTGTAGCGCGCCCTGCTGCGGAAACACCTTTGTCGGCCATCGTCATGGGCGTGCTGGCCGAACGTGCGGGCATCCCCGCAGGCGTGTTCAACGTGGTGCCTTCGTCGTCCTCCTCTGCCGTGGGCAAGGAATTCTGCGAAAACCCCGCCGTCCGAAAGCTGACCTTCACCGGATCGACCGAAGTGGGCCGTATCCTGTTGAAACAGGCCGCCGATCAGGTAATGAAATGCTCAATGGAACTGGGCGGCAACGCGCCGTTCATCGTGTTTGACGATGCCGATCTAGATGCCGCTGTCGAAGGCGCGATCCTGTGCAAATTCCGCAACAACGGCCAGACCTGCGTCTGCGCCAACCGGATCTATGTGCAGGCCGGCGTCTATGACGAATTTGCCAAACGTCTGACCGCACGGGTCAAAAAGATGAAGGTCGGTGACGGATTTGAGGACGGCGTGGACCTTGGCCCGCTGATCAACCCCGCCGCAGGTGAAAAAGTCCGCGAACACATCGAAGACGCGAAATCCAAAGGCGGCACTGTTGTGCTTGGCGACAGTGGCGAAATGGACGGCAATTTCCTTGCCCCCACCATCATCACCGGCGTCACCCAGGATATGAAAGTCGCGACCGAAGAAACCTTTGGACCGATGGCACCGCTGTTCAAGTTCGAGGACGAGGACGAAGTGATTGCCATGGCGAACGACACGATCTTCGGCCTTGCGTCCTACTTCTATGCCAAAGACCTGAGCCGTGTGTACAAGGTGGCCGAAGCGTTGGAATACGGCATCGTCGGCGTGAACACCGGGATCATCTCGACCGAAGTCGCACCCTTTGGCGGGGTCAAGCAATCCGGCCTTGGCCGCGAAGGCAGCCACCACGGCATCGAAGACTATCTGGAGATGAAATACATCTGCATGAGCGTCTAAGACCCAATAGCGGGACGGGCCGAATGCCTGTCCCGCGCCAGCATGTCCCGCTCTGCGCGTGTCAGGCGATGGATTGCCTGCTCGGCATCCCCACCGCATTTTTCCAGCGCCCTGCACCAGACGCGGTGCGCCGACTGCGGCGACCACGGCAAGGCCGCCTGCGCCAGCCAGGCACGAAGCCTTGGCGGAAGCCGATCATAGGCCGCCATGCCATCGCCTTGCCTTCGCCGCCGCTTTAGGCTGCTGCGCGTGTTGTTCGGTCTGCCCATGGGCGCCACCACACCTACCCCAAGGCTGCGGGCCTGACTCACCCTGAATATATCCCATGAGTCAGGCCACAACCTCTCACATTAGTGCGCCTGCATTTCCGCCGCGATGTCCGCGCCACTCAGGTCTGCTGGGAAATATGTTGGCCAATTGGTCAGCTCTTCCAGCAACGCTGCCCGATCATCGCCCCAATACAGATGATAATGATCGGCCTTTTCTGGGGCGATGCGGTGGTCACTGAACTGAATGAAGCCCGGCGCGGCATCGTCGCCACTCACTTTTTCAAAGACAAAGCGCACACCGCGATTGCCCTTTTCGTAATTCAACACCGCATAGCTGTCGTTTTCGTATTGCGCCTGCACCGGTGTGCCATCGCGAAAGAATGTGACCGTGTCACCCTTGATCAAAATGCGGTCCACGTCCGTGGCATATCCGACGCCATAATAGGCTTTGTATTCTTCGGCGGTCTTTTTGCCGTGTTCGGCCTTGTGCTGCATCACGCCATCCAGCGTGCCATCTTGCAAAAAGGGATAGACCGACTGCCAGTCGCCGGCCCAGTCGGACAGCGCGCGGTCCTTGATCTGGGAATCGTCAAAGTAGCCTTTGTAGATGTCGTCCGAACCATGGTCGTGCTTGGCACTCTCGCTGGTTGTGGTGTCAGATTTGGTTTCAGCACTGACAGGGGCCGAGAATACCAAAAGCGCGCCAATGGTCAGGGCGCTGATCTGTTTTGCGACTGGGTTGTGCATAAGGATACTCCAAATGTGGCCAAGTGGCCGTATGATTCGATATGTTATATCATAACATTTAGGTGGAGTATCGCATCCCTGTCCACTGCGCAACTGCGCACGCTAAACAGATGTCAGCCCGGTAGACGCAGTGCAGCAAACCCGAGCACTACAGGTGACAAGAATTTCCGGGGCAACGACACTGTGCCCAACAAGGTAAGACAGCTCCGCGATTATCCCGGAAACGCCGTCATCATCGCCGCATCAAAGCGCGCCCATGTCATCGACGCCTTGTTGCCTGCATACCCGTCATAATGCGACTTGCCGCTACTGTTGGGCAGTCCTGCCCATATCTTAGCAAGGTTGTTCATGAACGCATGGCGGCTGATTTCGCCCGCACGCACCCGGTTCAATCCCGCCTCGGCCAGCAACACATCAGCAAGCCGATCCTGCATCCGTTTTGAAAACCGCTGTGCGGGATCAACGCCCAGTTTGTTCACCACCCGCTCCAGCGTTTTGGGAATGAATTGATAGCGCCCTATGGCATGGGGCTGGCCCGGTGTGGCGGCGATCCATGCATAAATCTCGGCCACGGTCATCTGCGTCGGCCGTTTGGGCGGTTTGATCCGCGCGCCGTGCTGCACTGCGTCATAGCCATCACGCCGCGATTCCGCCTGCCCGATCAGATGACGGATGACGTCAACATCCCTACCGCCATTACCAATTGCCGTATCATCGGCATAAACGGGGTCATGGGCGGGGCGATCCGCAAACAGGCTGGCACCGCTGCGTCCGATAAACAGGCTCGCCCTCATACCCGCGCCGTTCGGCGACACGCTGGCTTGATACAACCCACCACGCGGTGCCATCTGCGCATTGAACAACGAAACAGCCTCGGCCACCGCAAGCTGCGGCAAAATGCCAGGCATCATTAACAATGCCCAAAAAATTCGCCCACTTTGCATGACGCCCCCTTCTGGTGGTGTTGCCGTAAACTGCCGCCAAATCATTTAGATTTCGTTGGCCGCAAATTTTTTCCGCACACGCCCAAGGATTGACGGCTGGCCCGCGTCATACGTAGGTGATGTTGATGACACCCGATGACACCTCTTTGGCACTTGCTGCAGCGGGGGGCGATGCCGCCGCCTTTGCCACGCTGTTGGACCGACAATATGATCGGCTATTCCGACTGGCCTTTCGCCTGACCGGATCGCAGGCAGACGCCGAAGATTTGACGCAAGATATCTGCGCCGCCCTGCCCGCCAAACTGCGCGGCTATCGTGGTGATGCCGCCTTTACCACTTGGCTTTACCGCCTTTGTGTCAACGCCGCTCACGACCGCCGTCGCCGCGCCGCGACCCATGCCCGCGCCGCCAGCGGCTGGGGCGATTGGGAGATGAACCGACAGGCCGCAAACGCTGAAACCGCCGAAGCAGTCGATTGGCTGACCCACGCCATGCGCGCCCTGCCCGACGATCTGCGCGACACGCTGGCGCTGGTACTGGACGACATGACTCATGCAGACGCCGCCACCGTGCTGGGGATTTCCGAAGGCACGGTCAGCTGGCGCATCTCTCAGGCCAAGAAACATCTGGCGCAGCTGCGCGCGGAGGACGACACATGAACGACGATCTCGACGATCTCAAGGCGATGATGGACGCGGCCACCCCGCGCCCCAACGCCGCACGCCGAGCGGAAAATCTGACCCTCGCGCAGAAAAACTTCGAAACACTCCAAGGATCGCCGACCGGGGCGCGTCCTACTTCCAATCGCCCAATGACGGGCCTTTGGACAGGAGCGAAAACCATGTTGAACACCCTCACCTCCCGCGCGGGCCTGACCGCCTCCACCGCCATCGTTGCCGTTGGGCTTGTCGCCTTCTTGCCGCTGAACGGTATGTTGCAGCGCGACGCGGGCATTGACGACAGTTTTTACCCCACACCTCTGCCCGCGCCAGAGGCGCCAGTTGTTGAAATGGCCGAAGAACAAGCAGAAACCGACAGCCTGCGCACCCTCTTGCCAAACCCCAGCATTGCGCCGAACACCGCCCCCCGCGCCAAGATGGCCGCCCCCGCAGACAGCACCGCGTCCGGTGCCACCGTCACGCAGGAATCCTACGCGCCCCCGGTCCAACCCGATGTCATTCGCCCGGCACCCGAAGCTGACACCGAAGCCTTTGCCAACGCCGATACGAACCCGCTGCAAATCACCAGCGAAACCCCGGTTTCGACCTTTTCCATCGACGTCGACACCGCATCCTACGCCGTCATCCGAAACGCGTTGACCCAGGGCCAGATGCCGCCACGCGATGCCGTGCGGATCGAAGAGATGGTGAACTATTTCCCCTACGACTACGCCGCACCCACCGACGGCACCGCCTTCTTACCCACCGTTTCGGTCAGCCAGACACCGTGGAACCCTGACACCCAACTGGTGCAGATCGCCCTGCAAGGCGCGCTGCCCGACATCGCTGATCGCGCACCACTGAACCTGGTATTTCTGATCGACACCTCCGGTTCGATGAACAATCCCGACAAGTTGCCGCTGCTGAAACAGAGCTTCCGCTTGATGCTGGGCCAGTTGCGCCCCGAGGATGAGGTATCCATCGTCACCTACGCAGGTTCTGCCGGACAGGTCCTTGCCCCCACACCTGCAAGTGACAGCACAACGATCCTCGCCGCGCTTGATATGCTCGACGCAGGTGGGTCAACAGCCGGAGAGGCCGGGCTGCAACAGGCCTATGCCACCGCCGCAGCAATGGCCAAGGACGGAGAGATCAGCCGCGTGATCCTGGCCACCGATGGGGATTTCAACGTCGGCCTATCGAACCCGGAGGCGCTGAAAGACTACATCGCAGACAAACGCGACAGCGGCACCTACCTGTCGGTCCTAGGCTTTGGACGGGGCAATCTGGACGATGCGACGATGCAGGCGCTGGCCCAGAACGGCAACGGCATCGCCGCTTATATCGACACGTTGGCCGAGGCGCAGAAGGTGCTGGTCGATCAACTTACCGGGGCGCTGTTCCCCATCGCCAACGACGTGAAAATCCAGGTCGAATTCAACCCCAACCAAATCGCAGAATACCGGCTGATCGGCTATGAGACCCGCGTCCTGCGCCGCGAAGATTTCAACAATGACAAGGTCGATGCCGGGGATATTGGCGCGGGCCATCAGGTAACCGCATTGTACGAGGTCACACCCGTCGGATCACCCGCTGTTCTGAACGATCCGCTGCGCTATGGCGCAGGGGGGCAGACGCCAGATACCACCGATGAACTGGGGTTCCTGCGCTTGCGGTACAAGGCACCTGGGGCGCAGGAAAGCCAGCTTATCGAAGCGCGGATCGCAGCGGATGCCAGCGCCGAACCCGGTTTTGCCGCCGCCATCGCAGGCTTTGGTCAATTGCTTCGCGACGACGGCTATTTGGGCAAATGGTCCTATGCCGAGGCCATCGCGCTGGCGAATGCAACCAAGGGGGATGACCCCTTCGGCTACCGCGCCGAAGCGGTGCAACTGATGCGCCTCGCGGCCAGCCTGTCGGGGGAGTGAGAAAGGCGATGGCCCGGCGCTTCGCTTGTTCCGGGCAGGGTCAAGCTCAACAAAAAAGGCCCGCCAAAACGGCGGGCCTTCCTTGGTCTGGGGGGAGCTCAGACCCTAGTTCACAGCTTTGCTGTCAACCACGTCCTTCTCGATCGACTTCACGTCAGATGCGATCTGGATCTGACGCGGCTTCAACGCCTCAGGCACCTGCCGCTCCAACTCGATGTGCAACATGCCATTGGCATGGGCCGCACCTGTAACCTGCACGTGATCGGCCAGATGGAACCGGCGCTCAAACGCGCGGGTGGCAATGCCGCGATGCAGATAGGTCTTTTGCTCATCCTCATCCGCCTTGCGGGCCGATACGATCAAGGCCTTCTCGCGCACTTCAACGCTTAGGTCTCTGTCGCTGAACCCGGCAACGGCAATCGAAATGCGGTAAGCATCACCATCAAGTTTTTCGATGTTGTAGGGGGGATAGCTGGGGGTTGCCCCATCATTGGTCAACACCCGGTCCATCATGCTGGCGATCTGGTCGAAACCAACGCTGGACCGATAGAGCGGTGCAAAATCAAATGTACGCATGTGTTCATCCTCATCTTTGAGCGATTGACATATCGGGCCTTCCGCCATTGGACAGACCCGCTTTTACAAACGCCGAAGCCCTATTAGGCACCCCGGCTCAACTCATGTGGGAATAGAATTCACAGCTTTCAAGACCCCTCAGGGCCGGACAAATTTAGCGCCGGTCTGATGCTGCTCGCCCACCGAAATGCGCTTGCTTGCGGGGCCTGCCTCCAGGAACACTCCCTTGCCGGCCACCAGTTCGGCCTGCAACAACGCCAGCGGCGCGCCCAGTGCCGTACCAAGCGACACATGTTCGCCCTCGACCTCGGCCATGGCCGACACCACGGAAACGATCTGCGGCACCCCGTTGGCAAAACTGAATATCGGCGCGCCGCTTGATCCGAAATCAACCGAACACGAGGTGACCAGTACCCCCTCCTGCTGGGCCAGAACCTTGCAGACCTCCTGCAACGACGGCGCCTCGGCGCGGTCGCGGGCATAGCTGACGACGCTTACACTGTCGCCAGGCCGGGGCCGGGCGGCTGTACTGAACGGCTGTATCGTCGTGTTCTGGATCGGGCGCTCAAGCTCCAGCAGCGCCAGATCATTACGCACGCGGCGTGATGAAACATCACCGTCATAAACATAATCGGGATGTACCACCGCACGGCGAATATTGCGGTACGCGCCGGCCCGCCCGTTTCGCCACCCGGCCAGAAACTGCACCTTGGCGTGGTCGATCCGCTGCTTTGTATCGCGGTCAAATAGGCAATGTGCCGCCGTCAGCACCAAACGCGGCGCAATCAGCGCCCCGGTGCAAAAACCGGTCCCCCCAAGGTCAAGCCGCCCCACGGCTTCCCAGGCAGCGGCATCAACCCCACTATCAAGCCGTTTGAGCGGCGCATCCTGCGCACCCGCTGTTGAAGTGATGAACATCGCCATCAAGGAAAGAGCCAGCAAGCGCCGCAAAATATCACCTCAAGTTCAAGCTACCCCTGTGCGATACAGACGAGTTGCGGCAGAAATAGGGCAATTTGGTTAACGCAGGCGTGGAATTTCAGGAACCTGATCCCGCCCCTTGGTCAGGGCCGGCGGTTTCGGGCCACCCGTTGCCCAATCCAGCAGTTCGACACTATGCACCACAGGCACCCGCGTGCCCGACCCGATCTGCATCATGCAGCCTATGTTGCCTGCTGCAATGATATCGGGCGACTTCTCCTCCAATGTGTTGATTTTACGCACTTTCAACTGCTGCGAAATCTCTGGCTGCATCAGGTTATATGTCCCGGCAGAGCCACAGCACAGATGGCTGTCTGCCGGTTCAACCACGGTAAAACCCGCCTGTTTCAACAGCGTCTTGGGGTGGGTCTTGATCTGCTGGCCGTGCTGCAATGAACACGCCGCATGATAGGCCACAACCAAACCGGCGTGATCTGGAGTTTGGCCAGATTGTGGCAGATCAAGCGTGACCAGCAGTTCCGAGATATCCTGCGCCAATGCCGCCACCCGCGCGGCATCTGCCGCCAGAGGATCATTGCGGAACATATGGCCGTAATCCTTAACCGTCGTGCCGCAGCCCGACGTGTTGATCACAATCGAATCGACCCCCTCGCCGTCCATCTCGGCGCACCACGCCTTGATGTTGCGCGCGGCGGCGGCATGGCTTTCGCCTGTCTTGCCCATGTGATGTGTCAGCGCGCCACAACAGCCCGCCCCCTTGGCCACCACCACCTCGCAACCCGCCCGCGTCAGCAGCCGGATCGTTGCATCGTTGATATCCGTGTTCAGCGCCTTTTGCGCGCAACCGGTCATCAGCACCACCCGGCGCTTGCGTGCCCCCTGCGCGGCAAACGTCTGCGGATCGTCGTTGCGGCTGACGGGCGGGATCACCTTTGGCGCCATTTCCAACATCGCGCGCAACCGCGCATCCGGCATAAGCCGCGCAAACGGTCGCCCGATCTTCGCCCCCAGCAACGCAACCCGAAACCGCATCGGATAGGGCAAGATACGCGCCAGCAGCCACCGCAGCGCCCGGTCACTGAAAGGCCGCTTGTAGCGTTGTTCGATATAGGCACGGGCGTGGTCGACCAGATGCATGTAATGCACCCCCGACGGGCAGGTCGTCATGCAGGCCAGACAGGACAAGCAGCGGTCGATGTGTTTGACCGTCTTGGCATCCGGATCACGGTCGTTCTCCAGCATATCCTTGATCAGATAAATACGCCCCCGTGGGCTGTCCAACTCGTCGCCCAGCACCTGATAGGTTGGACAGGTCGCTGTGCAAAATCCGCAATGCACACAGGCGCGCAAGATGTCATTGCTGCGCCGGATCTCAGGATCGCGTAGTTGATCGACTGTAAATGTGGTCTGCATCTTTGCTCCGGTCGTGAATGAATGAAAGTTCTAGCCGCGCATCAACTCGGCAAAGACCAGGCCGAACCACGGCACCGTGGTGCCGACGGCACCGACTGCAGATGTCCAACGCTGCATCTTCAGGCCGGGATCGGCCCGCCGCAACGCCTGGACAACCAGCGCAATCGCGGCGATCCACGCCCCCCAGACCAGCGCGATCCAGACACCGATGAACAATGGGCTGCCGCCCCAGCGCGCGCTGCCCAGATAGCGCAGCATCACCGCCGCCGCGAAACATACCACGCAGAACACCGCCAGCAGCCGCAGGGCCCTGATGCCGGGCTTGGGTGCCGTCAACCGCTGAAAAATCATCGGCCCCACCAGAAAGATGATCAGAAAAACAACTGTCAGCGTCATGTCACGTCCTGCATCAGCCCCGCATTGAATAGGCCCGACGGATCAAACCGCGCCCGCAACCCGGCGCTTATTCGCGCCACCCCGGCGCTCTCAGGCTCAAACCGGCCCCGCGCGGCCAATGTGGCCTCATCCGCCCGGATCAGGGTCGCATGACCATCGTAGGACCCCAAGCGGCTGCGCAGGTCACAGCCTGCGGGCATGGCCAGCCAGACCAGTCCACCGGCCCAATCAAACAGATGCGCCTCGGCCCCTGCGCGCGCGGCAATCTCGGCTCCTTGCGTGGGGCGGCACGACACCCGCCAGACGTCGCCCGGCACCCCTTGAAATGCAAGCAAATCGCGCTGCGCGCGCCAGCATTCTACCGTCGCAGCGTCTTCCAGAACTGACATCTCGGCCCCGCAATCTGCCAACAACAGCCGCAATCGGCCCAACCGATACCGTACCGAGGCTTCAAACCCTTCGACCCGCACCATGGTCCGCCCCGCCGCTGGATCATGCGCGGCGCCGGTGACATCATAAGGGCTGCCCATGGCACGCGTCATCGCCGCCACTGCCGCTGCATCCTCAAGACCATGCAACACCAAAGTCGCCTGCGTCTCGGGTTTGGGCAAAACCTTAAACGATACCTCGCTCAACACGCCCAAGGTGCCGAACGACCCCGCCATCAGCTTGACCAAATCATAGCCGGTGACGTTCTTCATCACCCGCCCACCATTCTTGATCACCTCGCCCCGGCCATCAACAAACCGAACCCCCAACAGGAAATCCCGCGCCGCACCCACCGCGATCCGCCGCGGCCCGCTGACATTGGCGGCAAAGACACCACCGATGGTCGGCTCCCCTCCACGTTGCAGCACCCCGCGGTGGTCCATCGGCTCGAACGCCAGCCGCTGCCCCTCGGCATCCAGCGCCGAGACAATCTCAGTCACCGGCGTTCCTGCCCGCGCCACCAGCGTCAGCGCGCCCGGCTCGTACAGCGTGATCCCGCGCAGCCCGGCCAAAGACAGCGCCGCCCCCGGCCCAGCCATGCCGCGCGTATTGCCGCCGCGCACCGAAAAAGCCCCGACACCCCCGCGCACCGCCGCCACCAAATCTGCCTCGTCGCTGATCTTCATTCTCTTTTTGGTCCTAATATTCCCGGGGGGGTTGGGGGGCTGGCCCCCCAATAAATATCTCGGCTTGGCGGGCTTTCCCGAAACAGATGTCTCGGTCGGGGGCAGCCCCCCATATCACGCCGCAGCCACCGCACCCGCCCCGCGCCGGGCTTCGGTCACGTCCAGTGGAAACACCTTTGCCGGGTTCAACAGCCACGCCGGGTCAAACACATCCTTCACCACCATCTGCGCCTCAAGATCGGCCAAGCCGTACTGCACATGCATCAAATCGCGCTTTTCAATGCCCACGCCATGCTCGCCGGTCAGACATCCCCCCACCTCAACACATAGTTTCAGAATATCCGCGCCAAAGGCCTCACAAAGCTCCAGATCGCCGGGCTTGTTGGCATCAAACAGGATCAGCGGATGCATATTGCCGTCGCCCGCGTGAAACACATTGCCAACCCGCAGCCCATACTCTGCCGACATCTCGCCAATCCGCCGCAGCACCTGCGGCAAGGCCGAGACCGGGATCGTGCCGTCCAGACACATGTAATCGTTGATCTGACCCATCGCCCCAAATGCCGATTTGCGCCCCAGCCAGATCGCCGCCGATTCCTCTGCCGATTTACTCTCACGCAGTTCAACCGGATTGTGCCGCCGCGCGATTTCCATGATCAGTCCAAGTTGATGATCAATCTCCGCATCCGCCCCCTCAACCTCAACAATCAGCAGGGCCTCGCACATCGGGTATCCGGCATGGGCAAAGGCCTCGGTCGCCTCGATACAGGGCCGGTCCATAAACTCAATCGCCACGGGAAGCACGCCCGCCTTGATGATCTCCGACACACAGGCCCCCGCCACCTCGTTGTCGTCAAACCCCATCAGGACAGGACGCGCGCCCTCGGGTTTGGGCAGGATGCGCAGGGTCGCCTCTGTCACGACACCCAATTGTCCCTCCGAGCCGCAGATCACACCCAACAGGTCCAACCCCCCGGCGTCCAGATATCCGCCACCGACCTCGACGATCTCGCCGTCCATAAGAACCAGTGTAACCCCCATCAGATTATTGGTGGTCACCCCGTATTTCAGGCAATGGGCACCGCCGGAATTCATCGCGATATTGCCTGCGATGGCACAGGCCAACTGGCTCGACGGATCAGGTGCATAGAAAAAACCGTCTGCCTCGACAGCGCCGGTCACACTCAGATTGGTGCGCCCGGTCTGCACCCGGATCAGGCGGTTGTCGTAATCAGACTCCAACACCTGCGTCATCCGCGCCACCCCCAGCACGACACAATCGGCCGTCGGCAATGCCCCCCCCGCCAGCGATGTGCCGGACCCGCGCGGCACCACGGGCACGCCTTCCTCAAAGCAGATGCGCAACACGGCAGCGACTTCTGCGGTGCTGCTGGGCAGGGTCACAACCATGGGCGGGCATTTGTAGGCGGTCAGCGCGTCGCACTCATAGGCGCGGGTCTGGCGAATGTCGTCGATCACGGCCGTGGCGGGCAGAACATCCCGCAGCCGTGCCACCACACGCGCCTTGCGGCTGATAACACCCGCATCGGGAATCGGCATTTCCATGGCTGCTCCTCCAAGTTGGTAAAATTATATGACCAATTTATCAATTTGACAAGCAACCCCGGGTTTCAACGTCCGCATCCTCCAGCGACAGCCCAGCAAAATAGTGGGCGGTGACCCCCGGCGCACTGGTGTAATTGCGCAACGCATCGGGCCAGTGAGCACGCAAATATCACATCGTGACAGCGAATCTCTTGGAAGGGTGCCGCGAGGCGCTATATGTCCTTCGTCCTTCACAAGGGTTAATCCCATGTTAATTCGTAGCCTAATCGTTCTTTTATGCGTTGCAGCCCCGGCCCTGGCCGATGTTCCGGTTATTCAGAACGTCAACATGTCCCAATCCGGCGATCTGTGGCGCTTTGACGTGACGATCAAACACGACGACAAGGGCTGGGACGACTACGCTGATGCATGGCGTATCATTGATGCCAACGGCAAGGACCTGGGCACCCGCGATCTTGCGCACCCCCATGTCGACGAACAGCCGTTCACACGGTCGCTGTCCAACGTACGCATACCGGCGGATGTGACTGAAATCGGTATTCAGGTCCACGATACGATCAACGGCTGGTCGCCAAACATCAAACGCATCAAACTGCGCTGAACGGCGCGGTTTTGTGGTCATATTGCTACGCGGTTAATCCCGGTGGTACGGCCCGCCCGACAGGATCGACGCCGCGCGGTATAGCTGTTCGGCCAGCATCACACGCACCAGCATATGCGGCCAGACCATCTTGCCAAATGACAGGGCGTGGTCAGCTTCGGACCGCAGACTGGGGTCGATGCCGTCAGCCCCGCCGATAATCAGTGCCAGATCGCCGCGCCCGGCATCGCGCCAGTCGCCCAGACGGCGGGCAAATGCAGGCGAGGTTTCCACCCTGCCACGCTCATCCAACACACAAATGACCGCGCCCGCCGGGATGGCGCGGCGCAGCAATGCAGCCTCTGCCGCCATGCCGCCGTTTTTCTTGTCTTCCAACTCGTGCAGGCGCGCAGGGCCAAGGCCCAGCGCGCGCCCGGTTCTGTCGAACCGTGTGAGATAATCATCGACAAGTGATTTTTCCGGGCCGACACGCAGCCGCCCCATGGCACAGATATGAACCCGCATCAGCCGCCGCGCGGCGTCAGTTCTGGGCGACAGTCGATGGCGTATCGCCGCCCTGCCACATCTTTTCCAACTGGTAGAATTCGCGCACTTCGGGGCGGAACACATGCACAATGACGTCACCGGTGTCGATCAACACCCAGTCGCCAGTTTCTTTGCCTTCCGTCTTGGCCGTGCGGCCAGTGGCATCCTTGACGGTCTGGGCCAGCTTTTCGGCAATTGCCGAAACCTGCCGTGTCGACCGACCGGAACAGATCACCATGTAATCGCCCATGGCCGTTTTGCCGCGCAGATCAATCTGCACGATTTCTTCGGCCTTGTCGTCATCAAGTGAGGTGAGGATAAGCGCAAGCAGGTCTTCGCTGTTTGCGATTTGCTGGGTGGCTGTCATCGCCACCCCATGATCCACAGCGCGGGCTGCGTCAACGTTAAGAGACAGGACATCGTCCTCCTTCGTGATGCACCGCCTATGCTGAACGCTTGTCCCGGTGCCGGACGTGCTCAATTTAACAGCGCCGGCACGACAATTCAATGAATCCATTTACACAACGTGAACGGCGGCGAAAAACCCCGTTTTATGCAAGACTTCAGGCCGGTATCGCCTGCCCGGAACGAACCCTCAATCCGGCAGCTCCGCCGCCGCCCGTTGCCGCGCCAGCGACAGCTTGCTGTCCTCCAGCATCAACACTTCGCGCTGCGGGAAGGGGATCGATATCTCGTTTTCCTTGAACGTATCCCACAGTGCCAAATAGACGTTACCACGGATGTTGGTCAGCCCGCCGGTCGGGTCCTTGATCCAGAACCGCAGGATGTAATCCACCGAACTGTCGCCAAAACCCACGATATGACAGACCGGCGCCTTAAAGCTCAGCACCCGGTCCACGCTCTTGGCCGCGTCGATTGCCAGCTTGCGCACCACATGCGGATCGTCGCCATATGCCGTGCCAAAATAGATATCCAGCCGCACGAAATCATTGGAATGCGACCAGTTCACCACCTGCCCGGTAATCAGATCCTCATTCGGGATCAGGTATTCCTTGCCGTCGCGCGTGACCACCGAGGCATAGCGCGCGCCCAGCGTCTGTATCCAGCCAAAGGTCTCGCCCAGTGAAATCACATCCCCCGGCTTGATCGACTTATCCAGCAGGATGATCACCCCCGACACAAGGTTCGATACCACCTTTTGCAGACCAAAACCCAGACCCACACCAATGGCACCCGACAGCACCGCCAGCCCGGTCAGATCGATCCCCACCGCCTTGACGCCCATGAAAAAGGCAATGCCATAAAGGGTTATCTGCAACCCCTTGACCGCCAGAACCTGCATTGACGGGCTGATATCCTCGTTCTTGCGGATATTGGCGGCCGTCGTCGTGCTGATCAGCCGCGCCACGGTGAACAGCACACCAATGATCACCACCGCCGTGATGATGGTCAGCACGGACAGACGGAAATCCCCAATTGTCAGCGCCAGCCCATCCAGAAACACCGACACTTCATCAGCGACATTCAGGAAATACAGGGTGGCGTAAATCCACAACCCCCAAGTGACCAAGCGCCGCAAGGGGCGGTTGCGCACCAGCCGCACGGCAAAGGCAATGCCAACCAGCACCGCCGCCAGCGTCGCCGCCAGGCCGATCAGATAGGACCGCGACGGCCAGGTCAGGTTCTGCATCACCAGATAGACACCACCCGCCAGCACCGCGAACCACATCAACCCCAGCCGCCGCTTGACCTGCACCACCACCCGCAACTGCCACTTCGACCAGCCCTCGCGCGATCGGACCCAGTTTTGCAACAGCGTGCCGCTGACCCGGTGCAGGCCCCAGGCCACAACCGCCAGTACAACCACAATGATAATCTGGTTTTGCCGCCAACCGGGGGTGACGATGCTTTGGGCAAAGCCCCATGCCCCGGCAAACAGGATTTGAAGCGATACGAGGAAATCCACAAAAGGATCGGTCTGCGGGGTCATGTACGTCCCTTACTGATCAATAACCAAAACTTGCACAGCAACCCCGCCGGGGCAAGAAAGACCGCCCTGCGCGAAACCAGATAGCGCAATTCCTGCACATGCCCTTCAACCCCAAGTTGGACTTTGCAGCCGCCATGCTGCATCATGCCAAAACGTAATATGTCAAAGGCCCGCCCATGACCGCCTCTCGCGCCATCTTTCTGGTGTTCTTTATCTGCGTGATTGCCTTTGTCATCTGGCGCTGGCGGCGGCGCGCCCGCAACCGCCCCGTGCAGATACATCAGGCCCACAGCCCTGATACCGGCTATGACCGCGCCGCTATGGCCCGCAGTGCGATGCAAGGTCACGCAAATGGTGGTGAGCATTAACCAAAGTTGGCACACAAGGCACCCCAGCCCCGACACACTGCCACCACAGCCCGGAACCAAGCGCACAGCGCGCCGGGCCATCGCCTGCCCGCCGTTTAATTAAGGCGCACCTTCGGTGCGACGGGAGGCGATTTTGCACTTCTCGTCACACGCGCGCCCTCATCAACGCCCACACTACCACTCAGCCCGGAATCAAGCCGCAGGCGCCGGGCCATCGCCTGCCCGCCCCACGGGGAGGCGATTTAGATAGGCTAGGATCAAGTTTGATAAGTCACGCCAAGGTTGCACCATTAAGTGGGACGGATCAGCCGAATTAATCGCCACCCCACGGGCAAGCGCTGGCCCTCAGCATCCAATCGCCACCCGTCACGCCAAAGGCATGCTATCATTCACGGCGCAGCCCCGGTGCGACGGGCAGCCGCTGGCCCTATCCACCCCTTATCCACAACGACACCTTGCGAGACTCAGCAAGGCTCTATATCCATCCCCCCATGATACTGGTGTTTGATCTGGACGACCGCGCGCGCCTGCGCGAACGCTTCTTCGGGGCGACGCACAGCGTGCTCGCCCGGGGCTAAGCCCACCCACACGCCGACCACCCCAAAATTTTCCAAACAACGGGAGAGGACCATCATGTCCCCCAAGACACTCTACGATAAAATCTGGGACGCCCATGTCGCCCACGAGGCCGACGACGGCACCTGCCTGCTTTATATCGACCGCCACCTTGTGCACGAGGTCACCAGCCCGCAGGCCTTTGAAGGGCTGCGCATGACGGGCCGCACCGTGCGCGCACCTGAC